>Ga0315279_10000828_pt1 | contig 55976 bp, 38 predicted proteins | sample YL17G06_20_MG_FD_203694 | JGI IMG/M metagenome (GOLD analysis project Ga0315279, IMG submission 203694) | Sediment microbial communities from Yellowstone Lake, YNP, Wyoming, USA - YL17G06_20 | ecosystem: Environmental > Aquatic > Freshwater > Lake > Sediment | place: USA: Wyoming | collected... | reverse complement strand
GATCGATTCGAGATTGCCTTGAAGATCAAGAACGCCGGCAATGTCCCATGGTATCGAAATTCCTCCCGGAGCCATATGGTGAGGATCGGCGTTTGGATCTCCAGCGAGGACGGGCGAAACAGGGGCGGAGAACCCGCTCGCTTCGAGCTTCCCAAGGACATAAATCCAGGAGAGGAATTCCCAGTGAATCTGGATCTCTCATCCTTCAAGGAAAAGGGAAAATTTCGCGTCCACATCGACCTCGCCAAAGAGTTCTGTTTCTGGTTCAGGGAAAAGGGCTCGGCAGTGAAGAGCGTCCCGATCGAGTCTGTTTAAATAAAATAAAAAAAAGAGGGGGGGCACCCTTCCGTGTCCCCCTCTAAAGTCCCCCTATATTTAACAAAATTAATATTCGACCAGACCGGCCATCTTCAGGATCTGGAGATAATTGAGAATGCCCTGGATCGTCGACTTTCTCTGGGACTGGGCGTCGAGGAGGGCCTTGAGCTCGAGCACGTTGTGCTTGCCGTTGATCAGCAGCTGGAGTTCGTTCGTGGTGAACACCTCGCCGGCGTAGGGAAATTTCGCCCGCTCGGCCTGCGGGACCTGGTTCAGGTATTTCTGGTAGCCTTGGTGAATCTCGCCAGTCACTTTGGCCGTCGGCTTCGGGACGATCTTCATCGCCTTCTTCTCGAGGTCCGACAATTCGATCTTGACGGCCTTGGTCCCCAGCTTCTTCGCCATGGCTTCCATGTGAGCCTGCAGCGTCGCCAGGTGCGCGGCGCCGATCGCGTCTACGGACTTCTTCATCTGGGCGATGTAAGCGGCGACGTTGGCCTTATCCGTCGCAAGCTGAAGGACAGAGTCGAGGGTATCTTTTTCGTTCACCATCGCGCCTTCGACGAACGCGCGCGCCGCCTTGTAGGAATCGAGCAGTGCCTTGGCTTCGGCCCTGTTGAGCGTTTCAAGGCCCACGACCAGCTGATGTCCGAGCCGCCGCGCCGCGTTGCTCGCGATCTCACCCGCAATTTTGACCGCCATGTTGTCGTCGGCGTTGGCGATGGTGTACGCGCCGGCCGCGCCGATGGCCGCCACCCGCTTCAGCTGAGTGGCGTCGGACTTGTCGGGAAGGTCGCCGGAGGTATGATACCACCGGTCCGGCCAGACGATCATCATGACGCCGGGCACGCGGACGCCCCAGTCGTTGAAGACTTCGTGGTCCGAAGCGCCGTAGTGCGTCTCGATCGAATAATAAAACGGCTCGTCTGCGCCGAAGGGCGCCACGATCCGCACGGGCACTTTATAGAAATCGGCGCGGTTCTGGACACGCTCGCGGTTGCCCTCGCCGATGTACCGGTAATAGTTTTCCATGACGTCGTTGACGTAGTGCGGGTTGCCGTAGGTCGTCCGCATCAAGCACATGAAGCCCTGGTTCTTGCTCAGCCACTCGCCGACCATGTCCATGTTGATGTTGCACAGGGTCTTGTCCATGATCGCCTTGTTGGCCTTGACCCACATGCCGGTCCCTCCAATCTCGGGGCCCCACAGAAAGCGGATCGCCCGCTTCGGCTTCGGCAGGCGGCCTTCCTGGATGAGCGTGTTGAGCACCCGGGCGACCTCCAGGATGGAAGCGCTTCCCGAGGTGTTGTCGTTGGCGCCGAACTTCGTGATTCCCTCGAACAAATGGGCCGAGAAAATGATCTCGCCCGCGTTGGGATCAGTCCCGGGAATAAGGGCGACGATATCCTCATTCTTGTACTTTTCCTGCTTGGAATCGACCAGGGCGCGGACCGTGATCTTCTCGTTGGCCAGGAGCCGCTGCTTCAGGAAGTCGCCCTCGCGCACCGGAAGCTGGAACCCGAACTTGGGCTTGGCCGGAGGCGGCGGGGGCGTCTGAACGGGCTGGGCCGGGGGCTGTTGCCCGCGTTGGCCGCCGCGCATTCCGCCGACGCCGGCCCAGGACATCTGGAGCGGGTCGAAATACGGCCGCGACTGGCTGATGACGATCACGCCCAAAGCGCCCTTCTGTTGACAGGCATAGTTGTGGACCTGGCCGATGGACCCTTCGGTGACGACGATCTTGCCCTCGACCTTGGCCGCATCGATCTCGGCCGGAGTGCCGCGGCCGACCCAGACGAGCTCGGCCGTGACGTCGGTCGGCTGGCTCCCGGACGCGAGCATGGGGACCATGTCCCTCATCGAGGCGATCTTCTGGCGCTTGGGCTTCACTTCCCAGAGCTCGCCTTTGACGGCATCCCAGACTTCGCTGCCGGGGAAGGTTACGAGCTCTGCCGAAACACCATATTGTTTCAGCCGTTTCAGGATGACCTGCGTTTCCTGGAACGGCCCGGCATATTCGTCGAACAGCCTGTCGCGGTTGTAACCATTGATCTCGATGATCGTGTTCAGCGCCGTCTCGCCCGAGGCCTCGCCGACGATCTCGTCGATCTGGTCCTTGGGCAGGAACGTCCAATAAAGCCAAGGAGTGTACTGGGCTGCGACAGCGCCGGCGATGACGGCCAGGGCCGCGACAAGAAGAATCCATTTCCGCTTATTCATGTTTTCTCGCCTCCCTTTGAATATTCAAAATTAGAGACATTAGAAACTCGTCCGTGTTTTGAAAAAACGCGACCAAATTTTCAAGCGTGGCCCGCGCCCGGGAATTCGTCTGAGAAAAAGCCTTCTCTGCGAGGCCGGACAAGGAGACCATCAAGCTTCCTATCTTCATGAAATGACAGGGGGATATCATGACGCCTTTCCTTACCCAGATATGAGGGACAAGGTATATCATCCGACTGCCGCGAAGTCAATGTTCAGCATTTGACATTTATTTTTTTCGCGGAGATAATTCGGGGAAAGACGGAATCGACCATGGCACGCCTCAGGAAGCCTTTCTTCAAGTTCCTTAGGATCCTGTTGATTCTCATCCTCATATACCTCTCCCTGGCTTACGTGATTCTCCCGGCCGCCTGGAAACATTACGAATACCATGTTTCGCTGGGGAGCGCTCCGAAGACCACCCAAAAATCTTTCGGAAAACCCGGCGATCCGCTCAATGTCGCGTTGGTCGGCACGGAGGAAGAGTTCATCCAAGCGATGGCGGCCGCCGGCTGGTCTTTGGCCGAGCCAAAAAATGTCCTATCGGAATTGAAGATCTTTGAAAGGGAGATCCTGAAGCGCCGCTATCTAAAAGCGCCTGTCAGCAACCTCTATCTTTTTGGCCGCAAACAGGACCTCGCTTTTGAACGACCGGTTGGAAAAAGCCCCCGGCAGAGGCACCACGCCCGCTTCTGGCGCGCGGACCGATATGGCCTCAACGGAAAACCCCTCTGGCTGGGCGCCGCCACATTCGACCGGAGCATCGGCCTCAGCCGGATCACGGGAGAGATCACGCATCACATCGCGCCCGATGTCGATGCGGAGCGCGAGACCCTGATGAACGACCTCGAAAAGGCCGGGCAACTCGTCCAAGCATACCAGGTCACAGGAATCGGCCCGACGTTCAGGGCGACTAACGGCGAGGGCGACTGGTTTTACACGGACGGCGAAATGACCGTCGGCGTTCTCTCGGCAGATAATAAGGTCCAGGCTCAGCCTCCCCCTGCCCTCCCGAGCCCGGCCCGCATCCGGCTCAAGAACGGCATCTGGGCGCATCTCCGAGGACTCTTGAAATTTTTCGAAAGATTTTAATCCTGGGTTATGTCACGTTTTATTGACTTTTTGGGCCGAAAGAAGTACCTTTTAGGTGGTTTTCATAATCCAATCAGGTCAGACAAGACGCCTGCGAAGGAGGAATAGATGTTTTTATTCGGACCCATCGGACCTCAAGAGCTGCTGCTTGTCCTGCTCATCGTGATCATCATCTTCGGCGCCCGCAAACTCCCCGAACTGGGCAAATCCCTGGGCGAAGGGATCAAGAACTTTAAAAGCTCCGTGAGCGGCAAAGACAAGAACAAAGAAACCGCCCCTCCCGACGACAAGGCCCATCATCCCCCTGCCTAGGACTGATGAGACGGACGATCGAAAAACTCGCCCAGAAACGGCGAGAAAAAGAACAAGCCTTCGCAAAAAAGATCCAGGAGCTTAAAGAGCAAGCTCAGGCTCTCGACGGCAAAGCCCTGGCGGTCGCCTTGGCCGACCTCCTTGAACTCCAAAACGGCCTGACCGATGCCAAGGACAAGGAGTGGGACGCCCTCGCCAGCAACCACGTCGGGATGATCTTCAAGAGCATGGAATGGCGGGTGGACAAGTTCGCCTCAGCCGTCGAGGACGCCCGGATCCTTCTGAAAAAATTCGTTCTTCTCAAAGACCAGCTGGACCGGCTCCTGGCCGTCCTCGAAAAAAAGAAGATGCCCGCGCCCGCGGCGGTGAAGGAGGTCCTTGAGCCGCTCGAAGACAGCCGGTATACGGGCTTTGAAAACCGATTCCGGGGTTCCGAGGACGACATCAAAAGGCAGCAGGCCCCTTATATTTCCTATTTTCGCCCCGGCGGAAAAGTCCTCGATTTGGGCTGCGGCCGCGGGGAATTTCTCGACCTCCTCCAAAAGAATGGGATCGAGGGGTTCGGCGTCGACGGCAACGGCCAGATGGTGGACATTTGTTTGGATAAAGGATTGAACTGCCGGAAAGGCGACATCCTGGAGACGCTCGCGAAATGGCCGGACGGCTCGCTCGACGGGATCTTTTCCTCTCAGGTCATCGAACATCTTCCGCCGCCCTATTTAAAAAGAATGATCGAGCTCTGCCATGCGAAGCTGGCGACCGGCGGCACGCTTCTTCTCGAAACCGTGAATCCCACCTCGGTCTTCGCCCTCGTCCAGATCTATTTCCTGGATGTGACGCACCAGAGACCCGTCCATCCGGAGGCGCTCAAGTTCCTGATGGAATCCTCGGGTTTTGCTGACGTCGAGATCGCCTTTGGCGCGGAGCTCGGAGATGAAAGGCTCCAGAACCTGCCGGCCGCGGACGAAACAGCGAGCATCCTCAACCGCAACATCGACCGGCTGAACAGCCTTCTCTACGCGGCGCCGAATTACGCCGCCGTCGGCAAGAAGGGCTGACCATGGCCGTGTTCGCCGGTTTCGACCTTGGGGGCACTCAGCTCAAATACGGGCTCATCGATGACGCGGGGACATTGCTTTTTAAGGACAAAGCCCCGACGCCGCCGACCATCCGGGAGCTGATGGGCCTCATCGAAACCCTGTGGCAGGATTTGAAAAGACGGGAATCCCGAAAAATCAGAGCGGCCGGGTTTGGCTTCCCCGGCATTTACAGTTTGAAGGAAAAAAAGATCTTCCAGTCGCCGAATTACGCCGAGCTCGATAATTTCGATCTTTATCCGGCCATCGCCGAATATATCGACGTTCCTTTTTGGGTGGACAACGACGCCAACATGGCCGCCTTCGGCGAATGGAAATGCGGGGCCGGCCGCGGCGTCTCGAGCATGGTCCTTCTGACCATCGGAACCGGCATAGGAGGAGGAATCATCCTTGGCGGAAAGCTGTGGCAGGGCAGCTGCGGCTATGCCGCCGAGGTCGGCCACATCATCGTCAATCCCGACGGCGAGCGATGCAAATGCGGCCTCCAGGGCTGCCTCGAAACCGAGGCATCGGCGCCGGCCATCGTCCGGAAATACCAAGCTCTGGCCAAGAGCGAGATCCCCCTTACCGCCGAGGACATCTACCATCGGGCCAAAAACGGAGAAGAAAAAGCGCGTCAAGCGTTTTCCGAAGCAGGATATTATTTGGGCATCGGTCTTGGAATGCTTATCAATCTGCTCAATCCTGAAAAAATCCTCCTGGGCGGCGGGGTCATGACGACAGGAGAATTCCTGCTCCCGCCGACCATCGAAGAAGCGCGGCGGCGGTCCTACAAAGCGACTTTTGCCTGCTGCTCGATCGAACGGGCCGGCTTGGGCAATGACGCCGGGCTGATCGGCTCGGCCTCCTGGGCCAAAGAAAATTTGACTGACGCCAATAAAATGGATTAAAATCCAAACAAATGGATTTCAGATGCGATTTATACGCCCTTTATAATCGCAACCTATTGAACATAAATCAAATAAAATTTTATATCTCTGGCATGATATTTGCATATTTAAAAAAGGCGAATTTTTAATATAAAAGAAAAGGAGGTTAAATGAACAAAAAGATTTTTGGCATCCTTCTTGTCCTCACCCTCGTCCTGTGTTTTTCTTCTTTAACCTATGCCCAGCGGCAGACCGGCTCGATCCACGGCCAAGTCATCGATAAGGAAAAAAACCCGCTCCCCGGCGCCACAATCTCCGCATCCGGCCCCGCGCTTATGGGGGCCCAAAACTACGTGACCCCGGCAACAGGTTTATTCCGGTTCCCGGCCCTTCTTCCCGGCGAATATGAAGTCCGGGTCCAAATGCCCGGTTTTAAGACCAAGATCCTTAAAGGGATTCTGGTCGGCGTCGGAAAAACGACCGAGGTGACGATTGAGCTCGAAGTGGCCGCGGTCGAAGAAGAAGTGACCGTCGTGGCCAAATCGCCCGTTGTCGACGTCCAGTCCACGAAGATGAGCGTTAACTACACTGCTCAGTTCCTAACCAGCATTCCCATGAATCGCGACCTGTATGATATCCAGAATTCCATCCCGGGCGCCATCGCCGAAGGCATCGACTACCGCCGGATGTCGTCCATCCTCGGGGGGACGCTCCGCAGTCAGCTCTACGCCCTGGACGGCGTTCCGATGAACGATCCGGCCACGAACTACTCCATGGTCAATATCAACGTCGATGTCTATGACGAAGTCGAGTTCGAAATGGTCGCCCACCCCGCCGAAGTCGGCCAGACCGATTCGACCTACATCAATATCGTCACGAAGAGCGGCGGAAATAAATTCTCCGGCGGCGGGACCTTTTATTACACGGGTAAAAGCCTTGCCGAAGACATGTTCACGCCCGAACAAATGAAATCCTTGAACGTCAATCCGCCCGAAAAATACACCGACTACAAAGACTTATCGTTCAACGTCGGAGGCCCGATCGTGAAGGACCGCGTCTGGTTCTTTCTCAACGGCCGCCGGCAGCTCTGGAAGCAGGCCAACCCGAATACCCCGGAGATGCGGATGATGAGCCTGGGATTCACGGACCCCAACCTGATCAGACACTACGACCTCGATCACCAGGAATGGATGGGCTTCGGCAAGCTGACGTTCCAGATCACCAAAAACATCAAATACATGGGCATGCTCCATTACAACCACATGTACGAGCCGATCTACCAGAATTCCCTCGGCGTTGATGCCTCCTACCAATACGTGAGGATTTGGGACCACGAGAACACGTACGCCACGACTCATCAGTTCAACATCGTCCTCGACCAGAACACGTTCGTCGACATCCGCGGAACCTATGTTCATCGCTTTTTTCCGCTTCACTCCCTGACCCCGAACGACTACACCTATTATGATTACACCGCGAAGGTTTATTGGGGCACCGCCGGCTACAACGACGAATATATCCGCAAAAAAATGCTCGGCTCGGCCTCCATCACCCGGTTCCAGGACGATTTCCTCGGCGCCAACCACGAACTCAAGGCCGGCGTGGAATTCGAACAGGGCGAATACCACCGCGACTGGTACCGGCCGAACCCCTATTATTTCTATTGGTATGATTTGACGAAAAACAATCCTTATTATTACTCCGGGACGAGCACGACGAGCTTCCAGGGACGCTTGAGAATCCGAACCTGCACGCCCGAAAGAGGCATGTGGGACGTCCAGGACCATTCTCGGCGGTTCTCCGGCTTCGTCCAGGACAGCGTCGTCACCGGACGCCTCGCCTTGAACCTGGGCCTGCGCTTCGACTACAGCTATCAGTACGAACCGGAACAATCGCGGCCTCTGTTGCGGTATGACGCCATGCCGCCGCTCATGAACCCTGCCGTCACGGACTCCAATGCTCTCATCGTCGCCCTGACCGACCAGCTCCACGCCCAAGGCAAAATCTCCCCGTGGGACGAGCTGACAACGCCTTACAAGAGACCCGTCGAATTCACTACGCTCTCTCCCCGCCTTGGTCTCGTTTATGATATCTTCGGCACCGGGCGGACCGCCCTCAAGCTGTCGTATTCCCGCTACTACGAGCCCGTCTGGACCGCAAAATACAACGGCGCCCAGATTTTCGGCGCCAGCACGATCGATTACTACTGGAACGACTTGAACAAGAACAAGCTCATGGACCTCCCCCCCACAGACAGCTACGTTTACTCTGCTTATCCGGAACAGGATCCGAACTATTCTTATTACGGCGATCTCAAATCTCCCTACATGGACGAGATCATGGCCGGCATCCAACACGAGCTTATCAAGGACTTCAAGCTCGGCTTTGACTTCGTTTGGAAGGTCAACAAGAACATTGTCGATGATTTCGACATCATCAACGGCTATGACCCCAACGCCACGGACAGCGTCGGCCAAATCTGGCTGCCCTTCACGTTCACCGATCCGGGCTGGGACGGCGCCTTCAACACTGCCGACGACCAGACCATGACCATCTACGGCTTAAGAAAGGACCGTCCCGCGGCCATCTGGAAAGGCAGCAACCCGCCCGAGGCCAAAAGAGAATATTGGGCGGCCATTCTTACCTTCGACAAGCGGATGTCAAACAAATGGCAGCTCCAGGGATCGGTTCTTTATAGTTCCTTTAAAGGAAATTGCGACCCCGGTTACAGCGCGACCGAAGGGGAGTCTGGCATGTTCGACAACCCGAACACGCTCATCAATACCTACGGCCCGATGCCATACGACCGTCCGCTCCAGATCAAGATCATGGGGACCTATATCCTCCCCTATGATTTTATAGTCAGCACCTACTTCCAGTACCGCTCGGGAAGCCCGTGGGGCCGGAGCCTCGCCCGGGTCTATTTCCCCTCCAACTATATGGGTTTCGGAACCTATGCCTCTTACTATGCTGTCAGCGCCGAATCGCCGGGAGCAAGAAGAGGCCCCTCTTATACGAATCTGGATCTTCGCGTTGAAAAAGAATTCCGTCTGGGCAACTCGGCGAAGGTGAACATCTACATGGATATCTTCAATCTGGCCGGCAGAGGCGGCGTCAACGTCAACCAGGATCCCGCCGGCCAACTGCGCTATGATAGGACCCCCGTGACGTACACGCTGTCCACGACTTACGCCCAAATCACCAGCATCTACGGCGTACGCTCGATCCGCTTCGGCGCCCGCTTCATCTTCTAACTGCGACAAACGATTCAGAGGGGCGGCCTTTGAGCCGCCCCCTTCTCTTTCCGCCGTCTCTCTCTTGTTTTCTTTCGGTTAATGCCCCGTCTATTTTCGGTCAATCCCTCTTGCATTTGGCGATATAGCTATCCAGACGAGCCTTCTCGGTGTTGTTAAGAAGGCCGTACGACGGGCTGCTTTTGTATTTCATGAAACACTGATAGGCCGGGACATTCTCTCCCCGCATCAAATAGGCGACTCCGAGGAAATAAAGCGCCTCGTCCAGATCGGGTTCGAGGTCCAGCGCTTTCTTCAGGCAGACAATGGCCTTCTCGTAATTTTTCGCTTGGAAATGAGCCACTCCCAGGCCATGAAAAGCCTCGCCGTAAGAAGGATCCAGGGCGATAGCCTGTCCGTAGTATTCGATGGCCTTCCGGTACGACGCCGGATCATTCGTCGATTTGAATTGAAAGGTCAGCAGGCTTCCGAGGCTGTTGTAGGGAACGGCGAATTTCTTATCGATGGCGATCGATTTCTCATAGCTCTGCCGGGCTTTGGCGGCATTCCCCTTTTTCCAGTAGGAGAGCCCGACATAATTCCAGATGACGGGATCGGATTGCGCTTGAGGGTAGCCCATCGTTTCAAAAGCCTGGAGGGCTTCGTCGAACCGGCCGGCCTCATAGAGACAAGTGATATATTGAGCAAAGAGGTCATAGACATCGGGAAGATTCGCCAGGCCCATTTTCAAGACCGAAATCGCGTCCGGCCATCGTCCCTGTCTCTTATAAACGGCGGCCAGGTTGACGTAAGCCGTGCTGACGGGCTTCCCGGCCGTGATGATTTCCTTCAGCGTTTCCGTGCCCTCTCTCTCTTTCCCCGCCCGAAAAAGGTCCAGGGCCTCCATGCATTTATTATGCAGCGGGAGGAGAACCTTCACGTCGTTATCCGTATTGAACGCCGCTTTCTTGCCGCCCTGACGGCTGGCTAAATAGCCTAAGCTCATCAATTTGTGCTGCGTCTCCAGATCCATCTTTTGTCCGGCTTTGCTGCTGTCTTCCGAGGATTGGCGACGGAGGATTCGCCCGAGCTCGTCTCGAAAATCATTCAGATTCGTTCCCTCCGCCAGGTTTTTGCGTTCGTCGAAGTCCTTGCTGAGGTCGTAGAGTTCGGGAATGGGGGAATCGATGTATTTTTCGTTTTTGAAAATGAATCCCGTAATCGGGGCCCAACCCATATTGTAATAAGGAGATAGAGATTCAAAAAAAATCGGCTTCTCCTCCAGGCCCTTCCCTTTCAGCAAAGGCAGGAGCGATGTCCCCTGAAGGAAGGCCGGCGTTTTGATGCCGAGAACGTCGCAGACGGTGGGAAAGATGTCAATATGAGAGACATTCTGTTCGACGACATGATGTTCTCCCCGGGGAAGCCGGATGATCAAAGGGATCCAGATGGTCGAGTTGAAAGCCAGATAGCCATGCGTTTTTTCACCATGCTCGCCGAGCGACTCTCCATGGTCTCCCGTGAAGACGATGAGAGTCGAAGGAAGAAGGCCGGTTTCGCCAAGATAGCGAAAAAGGGCGCCCATCACGGAATCGGTGTAAGCCACCTCACCGTCATAAGGATTCTTCGCATACTGTGACCGATACGGCTCGGGAGGGCTGTAGGGGTCATGGGGATCAAAACAATGAATCCAGACGAACCAGGGCGATTTTCGTCCCTTCAACCAGCTTAAAGCGCTGTCCAGGACAGCCTGGGCTCTTCGCTCCCGGCCCTGTTCGATGCCCGGATCCCCTTGCATGAAATGATCATCGTAGACATCGAAGCCCTGGCCGAGTCCGAACCGGGCATCAAGAGGAAAGCCGCCCAGAAACGCGCCCGTCGAATAGCCGCAGCTCTTGAGGTGTTCGGCCAAAGTCAGCAAATCCTCGCGGACGACAAAGTTGGCGTTATCGTGAACGCCGTGATACGAAGGGGTCGTCCCCAAAAGAATATTGGCATGCGACGGCAGGGTCGTGGATGTATGGGAAAACGCTCTGGTGAAAACGATACCGTCCGCGGCGAAACGATCTATGTTTGGAGTCAACGGATGCCCGGGGTCGTATAAACCGATCCGGTCGGCCCTCAGCGTATCGATGGTAATGAGAAGGACATTCAGACCGGTTTTCCGGTTCTGGGGCCGGGTCGTAAGGCCGAGAGCGCTTACATTCGAGGAAAAAATAAGCCCGATCATAAAAACAAAAGTCAGGGATTTATTGCTGCGCATTGCCGAGTTTATTTCTTAATTTTCTCGATCGCCTCGATCATATTTTTAGCCTGAGGAACGTCCGGGTTCTCCGGGTCCATCTGGATGAACTTGTTCAGGCATTCGAGGGATTTGGCGAAATCGCCCTTATTGAGATAGACGATGCCGAGTCTGTAATAAGGCTTGGACCAGTCTCTCTTGATCTGGATCGCCAGCTCGAAATATTTGATCGCGTCATCGACCTTCTGGTTGGAAAAGAAGATTTCCCCGACATTGTAGGCGGCCGTCTCGTCTTCGGGCGAAACGTCGAGCGCCTCCCGGAAATATTTCTGAGCCGATTCGAAATCGTCTCTTTTCAGGGCGATCTCGCCCAGCCCTGAAAAGGCGCGGAGCGAGGTCGCCGGCTCTTTTTTGTAAGAGCCGCGCATCTCAAGGGTCTTATCCAGGGCCAGCTGGAATTCCGACGCCGCCTTCTCCAGGTCTCCTTTTTTCAGGAAACATGACCCGATGTTGAGGTGCGCTTGATAGATCTCGGGATATTTCGCCAGGAATTCCTCGAAGACTTTGACAGCCTCGTCATATTTGCTTTCCTCGATGAGCTGATTGCCTTTGTCGAAGAGATCGGTCGAGGCCTTGTCTTGGAAGAATGCCGCCATGCCGGTGACTTTTTTTAAGGTCAGGGTGAGGGGAGGATTTGCCTTGAGCTGGCTGACGCCCATTTCAACGAAGGATTTCACATAACCGTCCTTGGAGGCCGTGATCCGCCATCCGCCCGTGCCGAATCCGGCGATGGCGAAATGGCCTTTTTTATCCGAGCTGCCTTCGAGCTTGGATTTGGACTGAAGGCTTTCGGCCACGATGAGCGCGCCTTCGATCGGATTGCTTTTTTCGTCCACGACGGTCCCGGTGACCCTCCCCCGCCCCAGGTTTTCCTGCGCCGTCAAGGGACAGACGACAAAAAGCGCCGTAAAACATATGACCGGGATCAGCATAGATTTTTGAAGAAGAGACCTCATGGGAGCCTCCCTTTCATTTCCTCGGTGAGATCGCCACGTTTCGTTCGCGGTGTCATTTCCTCTTAAGAATATTTTGAAGTCTTTCGACAGGTTTATTAAATTCGGAACATGTCCTTCATTTTTCCTACTTAAATTCAATGACTTTTTTCTGGGTCTCCTGGCCGGTCGTGTTGATCAACGTGATATAGAGAAGGCTCTGGCCCTGACCGAGTCCTTTGATCTTTTCTTCATCCTGGATTACGACGGGAATTTCAATGGCATATTTTTTCCCGGCCTTCTGTTCGAGCTCAGCTTCGTCGAGGTTGATGTCATAGTCGGCCTTGTGCTGCCAGATCGTATTCTTCCCGGCATCCTTCAGCTCGAGGACGGCCTGGAGCGTCGTCCACAGCCTTTTCCCCTCGGACTTGTACCAGATGCGCTCATAGAGAACTTCCAAAACAACAACCCCTTCGATCCGCTCCGGCTCCCGCAGCCTGATCTTGAGACTCGCCTCGAAATTGAACAGGGCCTTTTCTTCCTTGAATGTCTTCTGGGCCTCGGCCTGAGCCATGTTCAGCTCGTGCATGTACGTCAAGTTGATGTCCCGTAAGCCGCTCAGCTCATAGGTCACGAGCTTATAGGTTCCAGTGCAGGTCTGGTCGATGAAAACGACGGGAAAGTTGCCGTAGTACCAGACCTCCTGGCACCGGGAATAGGCGTCGCCGCTCACAGGCTGGGTGATCCTGTCCATCGGCGGCCCGAAGAGAACATAGATCCGGCCCCGGTCCGTGAGCCAGCCCGGCATTCCTTCGCCCATGAAAAGCTGTGTCGCTCGTTCGATCCGGTTAAAGTATTCGATCTTGAATTCGTTCTCCTCCGTGTCCGGATCGGGATCGCGGCGTTTCCAGAATTCCTCGATGAATTGCGGCTTTCCGGAATCCGGGAGCTCGAGAAAGGTCTTCCTCTCTTCACGGGTGATGACATAGCGGACCTTGCTCAAAAAATCGGCGTTCACGGGATTGAGTCTCCGCTCAAGGTTGTACAGGCTGCATCCGGCGGAAAAAGACAGGCCTGCCAGCAGCACCAGCGAAAGCCCTCGGTATATGCGCCGCTTCATTTCTTCTCCTTTAAGGCGTCCGCTTTCTTCTTAATCTCCGGCTGGTTGGGATTGATCTGCAGAGACTTTTCCCATGCGGCCAGAGCTTCCTTCGGCTTCCCCGACTGGAAATAGCATTCGCCGATGGCATTGAGGAGGCTTGCGTTGATGCCGAAGTGGGAAACGGCCTGGTCAAAAATCTCGAGGGCCCTGGCAAACTCTCCCAGCTTCTGATGCACCTGGCCGGCGAGAAAATAAATCTCATATTTCGGCGGCTGGGGGGGGCTTAAGAATAGAGAGAGAACCGGAGGGATCTTTATGAATTCTCCCAAGGCCATATAGGCCTGAGCTAGAGCCAACGCTGCGTCCGCCGAATCCGGCTTCTGTCTATAAACCTTCTCCAAATAGGCTTTGGCCTCTTCGACGCGGCCAGCGTTGAAAAGCTGGCTCCCGATGAGCTGGGCGTAAAGAGGGTCCGAGGCTTCGGGCATGAGCTTGGAATAGAACCAGGGACGGGGAATTGCCTCCAGATAGGTGACATCGAATTCTTCCGGTCCGGCGATGAGCTCCCGTCCATCCGCGATGACAGAGACCTTGAGGTTGTAATGCGCGGGAAGGAAATCCGCCAGGGAAAATTCTTCGAGGACATAAGGGAATTCGCCGTACTCTCCGACGGCCCTGTTCTTCTCCAGGGCCGGCTGGCCGTTCTTTAGAAAAACGAATTTGATCTGGCCCGATTGTTTTTGCTGCGGAGTGAGACCGAAAACCTGGAAGGCCACAGCCAGGGTATCCTTTTTCGTAAACACCCGGCTCGGCTGGCAATAAATCTGGCGGGTGCCGAATTGGAAAGGCTTGATCGCTTTTTTCGCGCTGTCCACGCTCGCCACTTTGTATCCGAGAATAGGCGAGGTCATCTGGAGGGGTGGCGAATCGCCCGGAATGACAAGAGTCTGTTCGAGCGAAGTGAATTCCTTATTGACCTCGTTTTTGACGAGGATCGAGAGCTTATAGGTCCCCGGGATGAGAGGAAACAGGTCATGAAGGTCGAACGGCTGGATATTGGCCGCCTTCATCTGGGTCTCGTCCATGTTCACGGTCGCCGTCTTCTCAAACTGGTGGATCATCCGGCCGTCGAGTGTCGTCACCGTGCCGTTGATCTTCAAGGTCGCGGAGTACTTATTCTCATACGCATCCATCGAAAGCCGTCTCGGCTCGACGGCATAATGAACGAAATAGATCCCGGAAGGGTCTTTGATGATCTTCACCAGGGAGTCGCTGTCGAGGTAATTGGTCGAATATTCCACATCCACGATGTCCTTGTACTGGAGGAATTTTTGGGCATACCTCTCTTCGACCTGGCTTCGAGGGGCGTTCTCGACCCTCTGAATCAGCATGTCGGAGGCGAGCGACGGCCGGCCCCACCCGGACGAGCTTTCCCCGGGGATCAAAGACATAGAGACGTCGGCGAGCGTCGGCTCGATCTCTCTGAGGGCTTCATAAGCCTTCATATAATCCGCCGGGTCGCCGTAATAGCTTGGCATAAGGGCCTGGGGACCGTCCTTGGCGGGGCTGTAAAGTTTGTAATCCCCCAACCCTCCCTCCTGAAAAAAGACCAAATTGAACCCGGGGGGCAGGCCGAGACTGTCTTTGTTTTGGTAGAACCAGATCTCCGAGGGATAGATGCTCGTCTTCCCTTCGATCCTCTGGATGTCGTTCGGCTCGCCGAGGATGATGTAAATCCGGCCGCGGTCGGTCCTCCAGCCCGGGATGGGCGCGGAGCGGCCATAATAGCGGTTGGCATAATTGATCCGCCGGTAATGTTCTATTCTGAACTCGTTTTCCGGCGTGTTGGGCGTCGGGTCCCTGTGCTTCCAGAACGCGTCGATGAAAAGGTCCCGTTCCCTGTCCGTCGTGAGCTTCAAAAAGACTTCGCGCTCGAGCGGAACGATGATATGGACGACCTCCTCGTCCAGCCATTTTTTATATCGGTCGGGAAGCTTGGTCTTCTGGGCGGTTCCCTCGCTCACGAGCGTCAGGCAGGCCACCGCGACAAGGATCAGGAAAACAGGGCGCGCTTTCGGCACCGAACCTCCTTCAAACCACAAACTCTATCACCTTATAAAAATAAATCTTCTAACAGGGAAATGCAAGCCGGTGCGGCCGAAGGCCGAGAGAACCTTTTTAAATGACGGCGGATGCCCGCGTGTAATACTTGCTGATGTATTTTTCCTGGACCTTGAACGACCAGTGGACGTCCCGGATGTAATTCACAGCCTCTTTCTTGTTCTTCTGCTTGATGAGGTTGACGAGCCCGCGGTGCTCGCCGATCGAGGCCAATTCCCATTCCTTGACGAACCCCTTCTGGCGGGGGAAATCGTAGAGCCGCTTCTTCAGCGTATTGACGATCTTGACCAGGTTCTCGTTGCCGCAGGGGTTGAGATACACGTTATGGAACCGGAGATTCTTCTCATAATAGAGATCGAAATCGTCCTTGTCGATGGCGTCCTTCATCTCGGCGTTCAATTTTTCAAGATATTGAATGTCGGACTCCTTGAGATGGTCGAAGGCCAAAAGAAGGGCCGCGCTTTCAAGCGCCCCGATAATCTCATAATAGTTCTTGATGTCCTGGACCGAAAGGACGTTGACGATGACCTTGCGCCGGGGAAGGATGGTGACGAAGCCTTCCATCTCGAGCTGAAGAAGCGCATCGCGCAAAGGCGTTTTGCTGACGCCCAGCTTTTTCGAGGTCTCCTCCATGTCGATGACCGACCCTGGAAGGATGTCTCCGCTCCTCATCTGTTCCCGAAGATATTCATAGACCTGTTCTTTCAAAGATTTGATGTTTAAGATCGGCTTATTGTCCACGGATTTAAGGCCTCCCTCTGGGATAAACTCAGAAGCTAGAATATTAAACATAAGACTAGAAAGTCAATATCACTCTCTTTAAAGCTTTAGAATTTTTCCTTCGGATATGCTATAAGAATTTTAGCCGATACGGCTCGTCTTGAACTCGGCGGCAAGGAGCGGCCCATGATCGAACTCCATCAAGTTTCCAAAAGCTACAACAAGGGCAAGGTCAAAGCCGTGGATGAACTGACGTTGACCGTCAAGCCGGGCGAGATCTTCGGTTTTCTGGGGCCCAACGGCGCCGGAAAAACGACGACGATCAAGATGATCGTCGGGCTTCTCAAGCCGGACTCCGGGACGATCGCCGTCAACGGCCTCGACACACAGCAAAATTCCCTGAAGTGCAAGTCGATCACGACCTATGTCCCGGACTATCCCGCCGTTTACGAGCGGTTGACCGGCCTGGAGTATTTGAATTTCATCGGCGACGTTTACGGCGTTCCGAAAACCGAGCGGTTGACGAGGATCGAAAAATGGCTCGAGGTCTTCGAGCTTTCACAGGCCGTGGCGAGCCCCATCCAGAGCTACTCCCACGGCATGAAACAGAAGATCGTCCTGACCGCCGCGTTGCTGCCGGCACCCCAGGTCATGGTTCTTGATGAGCCGATGGTCGGGCTGGACCCCCGGGCCGCCCACCATATGAAGGAGCTCATGCGCGAGCACTGCGACCAGGGCAAGACGCTCTTCTTCTCGACCCATATCATGGAAGTCGCCGAAAAGCTCTGCGACCGCATCGGGATCATCAATAAGGGAAAGCTCATCGCCTGCGGGACCATGGACGAGCTTAAGAAAATCGATAAGTCCGAGCAGTCGCTCGAACATATTTTCCTGGAGCTCACGGAGAAATGAGAAGACTCTTCCCCCTCATTCGCGCCGGCCTGAAATCCAATTTCGGGCTTTCGGTCCTTCACTACCGGCTGTTCAAGCAAAAGAAGGACCGCTGGCTCGTTCCTCTCATCGCCCTGGGTCTTGTCGGCCTCTTTCCCACGCTCTACGGCTTTCTCAAATTGATCAAATTCATCTACGGCATGCTTCAGCCGCTGGGCCAGCAGCAAGCCCTGCTGACGTTCGGCATCTTGGCCGGCCAGTTGTTTGTCCTCCTCTTCGGCCTGTACTACGTGATTTCGGCGTTCTATTTTTCCAAGGACCTCGAAATGCTCATCCCTATGCCGCTCAAGCCGTTCGAGGTCATGATGTCCAAATTCACGGTGATCCTGGTCAACGAATATCTGACGATCATGGCCATCGTCCTTCCGGTCGTGGTCTATTTCGGAATTTTGGCCAAGGCCGGACTCCCCTACTGGGCCAACGCGCTCGTCGTCTATGCTCTTCTTCCGGTCATCCCGCTGGCCATCGTCTCGCTCCTGGTCATCGGCATGATGCGCGTGGTCAATCTCAGCCGGAAGAAGGACGCCCTGATCATCGTCGGCAGCCTTGTCCTGATCGCGGCGGGCGTGGGACTGCAGTTCTTTGCGAATAAGTCCGCGGGCTCGAAACCCGACCCGGAGGCGATGGTCAAGTTCTTTACCTCCCCGGACAGCCTGCTGAGGCGGGTCGGCGCGAGCTTCCCGCCCAGCATCTGGGCGACCAAAGCGCTGGCCGGAGGATGGACCGGCTCCGGACTCTTCAACCTGCTCCTTTTTATCGGGACGTCCCTGCTTCTTTTGTCCGGGATTCTGTTCGTCTCTGAGAAACTGTTCTACCGCGGCCTTATCGGGATCGGGGAGATCTCCGGCCGGAAAAAAACGCTTTCGCGGATGGAAATGTCGCGGAGGATTTCGTCCGGCCGCCGTCCGGTGAAGGCGATCTTCTCGCGCGAGTGGCGGATCATGAACCGCACGCCCATCTTTTTGCTGAACGGAGTTCTGATCGTCATCCTTGTTCCTCTCCTGTTCGTTATCATGGCCAGCGCGGGAATGGGCCGAGGGGACAACGCCTTCATCCTGAAAGCTCTGACCTCGGGAAAGCCTCTCTTTGTCACTCTGGTCGCGGCCTGCTTCATGGCCGTCTGCGGCAGCCTGAACGGCACGTCCTCATCGACGTTCTCGCGCGAAGGGAGCCAGTTCTGGATGTCCAAAGTCATCCCCGTCTCGCCGCGGGAACAGGTGACCGCCAAGTTCCTCCATTCCTACATCATCTCCCTTCTCGGGATCGCGACATCGTCTATCGTCCTGACGGCGATATTACATCTCAAGATCGGGATCATAGCCCCAGCCGTAGGCCTAGCCATGGTCGCCACGGTCGCTTTGACGGCGGTCGGGATGATCATCGACCTGGCTCGGCCGCTTCTCGACTGGACCAACCCGCAGAAGGCCATCAAGCAGAACCTGAATGTCCTCCTCGCCATAATCGCCGACATCGGTATCTTGACGATCCTCTTTTTTATCATCAAGTTTCTGATTAAGGCGGGCATAATCGGGAACGCGATCTTTCTTATCCTGTTTGCGGTCCTCGCCGCGCTTTCCTACGGGAGCTGCCATTTCCTCCTGAAATTCGCCGCCCGGCGCTACCGGGAGATCGAAGTTTAGCCGGGGGACACTCATGATTCAACGGGGAGACATCATACCCGTTTCCTTAAATCGGAATTAGGGAAATAGGTATTGTGTCTCCCTATTTTTCCTTTCCGCCTTTAAGCCGGTTTCAAAATTAATTTTCTTGACATTTTTGCTGTTGTCTGTTATTTAAAAAGTCCTCAAGCCCCTGGGGAGCTTCGAGAACGGCTATTTGAAAATCGAACGCGGGCTGATTTGAGGTATATTGCAGCCGCGAAAAAAAAGGTGCTAAAAAACCGGAGGCCTGGCGCTAAGGAGATTTAGCCCAGGTTTTTTTGTTCCCTCAAAGACAAGAAAAACCAGGAGCCCGGCATTAAGGTTTTTAGTGCCGGGTTTTTTTTGGCATTTAAAAAAAGGAGGTTGCGAAGACCCTATGGAAAAAGAATATCTATTCACATCGGAATCCGTGTCCGAGGGCCATCCCGATAAGATGGCCGACCAGATCTCGGACGCGATCCTGGACGCGCTTATTAAACAAGACCCCTACGCCAGGGTGGCCTGCGAAACCCTGTTGACCGAGAACAAGGCCGTCATCGCCGGCGAGCTGGGAACGAAGGCGAAGATCCCGGTCGAGGAGATCGTCCGCGAAACGGTCAAGGAAATCGGCTACTCGGACGAGTCTCACGGATTCGACTATAAAACATGTGTCATCGAGAACCTGCTCCACCAGCAGTCGGCCAACATCGCCGACGCGGTCGTCAAGAAGGACGGCGAGATCGGCGCAGGCGACCAGGGCCTGATGTTCGGCTACGCCTGCACCGAAACGCCCCAGCTCATGCCCCTGCCCATCATGCTCGCCCACCGGCTCCTCGAGAAGCAATCCGAGGTCCGGAAGGCGGGCCTCATCCCCTGGCTCAGGCCGGACGCCAAGTCCCAGGTCACGATCCGCTACATCGGCAAGCGCCCCGTGTCCGTGGAGAGGATCGTGCTCTCGACGCAGCACGCGGAAGGCATCACCCACGACAAGATCGAAGAAGCGGTCAAGCACTATATCATCGATCCCGTCATCCCCCGAGAATTCCTCTCGAAGACCGTCGAATATTTCATCAATCCCTCCGGCAACTTCTTCATCGGCGGCCCCCTGGGCGACACCGGCCTGACCGGCCGCAAGATCATCGTCGACACCTACGGCGGGAGCTGTCCCCACGGCGGCGGCGCCTTCTCCGGGAAAGATCCCACGAAAGTGGACCGCTCCGCGTCGTACACCGCTCGTTACATCGCCAAGAACATCGTCGCCGCCGGTTTGGCCGACCGCTCGACGGTCCAATTGGCTTATGCCATCGGCGTCGTCGAGCCCCAGTCCGTGATGCTCAACCTCCACGGCGAACGCAAGGTGGACGAGCACGAAGCCGAGAAGGCCGTGCGGCAGATCTTCAAGCTTACGCCCAAGGGCATGATCGATATGCTCGACCTGCGGCGGCCGATCTACAAGAAGACGGCGGCCTACGGGCATTTCGGCCGCGAGCTTCCCGAGTTCACCTGGGAGAAGAAGGACAAGGCGGCCGAGCTGCGGAAATATTTCGGCTTATAAGTCCGGAATAGAGTAGAATTAGGCTAAGAGGATTTGGAGAGCTCAACGCTCCAATTTTTTTCTGACATTTTTCAAAGGAACGGTTTTTCGTTTCCGGAACTCTTGATATGAAGCTCGAACCTGCCCGTATAAATCCGGAATCGATAATAGTTCGAGCGTTTCCTTGCGGCGCTCGACATAATCATCGATCAAGTCCCTAAGGAGGATGTATCCAAAATAATTTCATGAAAAAACGCACTTGTTTAATCTATCATCCAAGCCTAAATAGTCTCCGACCAGGAAGAGCTAAATGGCCATCAAAGACTTGATTGATCATTCACCGAAAAGGCGGTCGTTCCTGAAGACGATCGCCGCGGGAGCGGCGGGCGCGCTGATTCCGGCCGCGGTGGCGCCCGCTCGCCCGACCCAAACTTACCCATCCGCTCAAGCCACTAATCCCACCAAGATCCGCAAGAACAACATGGTCTATCGCCGGCTGGGACGGACCGGTCTCTATATTTCCGAGATTTCGTTGGGAGGGAGCCCGCTGCCGGATGAGCGGCTCCTCTTCCAGCTCATCGAGCGCGGCATCAACTACATCGACACGTCGGACAGCTATGAAAACGGGAACTGCGAGCGCAAGGTCGGGCGGCTGTTCAAGGCCGTGGGCCGGGACAAGGTTTTCATTCATGCCCGATTCCATCTCCAAGGCCCTTGGACGGAAGCAAGCCTCATCGCCTCGGTCGAGGGGAGCCTCCGGCGCCTCGCGACCGATTACACCGATGTCCTGGGCATCCATGGCCTCGAGAAAGCGGAGCATCTAACGGACGAACGGATTCTTGGCGCGTTCGAAAAGCTTAGGGCTCAAGGAAAATGTAGATTCCGGGGCCTGACCTGCCACGTCAATCAGCATGCCGTCATCCCCAAGGCCGTCGAATGCGGCCTCTACGACATGGTCCAGATCGGCTACAATGTCTTCGATATCCAGGAGACCGGGAAAGAGGTCAAGACTTACAGCGCTTATCTGGGCGAGAGCGGCATCCGCAAGCTCATCGATCTCGCCCACGGCCGCGACGTCGGGATCACGGCCATGAAAGTCCTCAAGGTCGGCGGACAGAGGCAGAACGTGGCCGCAGACAAAACCGAAGGGACGACCATTTATCAGGCCATGCTCAAATGGGCGCTGGGGAACGAAAAGCTTTCCGCCGTCGTGACCGAGATCCTGAACGATCAAGAAATGAAAGAAGACCTCGATGTCGTCGGACGTCCGCTTACGACAAAAGAACGGCAGATGCTATACGCCCATGTCGCCGCGAACGCCGGCTCCACCTGTCATTTATGCGGTCTCTGCCAGGCTTCCTGCCCGGCGGGGATACGGACAGCGGACATCTCGCGCTGCCTCGCCTATTTCGAGAGCTACGGAAAACGATCGCGCGCTCGCGCAGAATACGCCAAGCTCCGGCCGGCGGCATCGGGTTGTAGGGACTGCCGCGCCTGCGAGCGGTCTTGCCCTTACGGAATATCCGTGCGCGAAAGGACGCGGCGGGCTCAAGGAATGCTCGCCTGATGGATTTTTTCGAAGTGAGAAGGTCTTCTTGTCCGAGGTCGAATGAGATCCTTCGCTTCGCTCAGGATGACAGAAATCCATGAAGGCAAAACTCTTTAAAAATCGGGCGGCCTGGCGAGCCTGGCTCGAGCGGAATCACGACAAACAGAAGGAGATCTGGCTCGCCTATTACAAAAAGAATTCCGGGAAAACCTCCGTCACCTACGAAGAAGCCTTGGAGGAAGCCCTGTGCTACGGCTGGATCGATTCGGTCGTCCGAAAGATTGACGACGAAAAATATATGCAAAAATATACCCCGAGAAAAGAGAACAGCATCTGGTCGGCGTCGAACAAAGCGAGAGTGGAAAGACTGATCTTGGAGGGACGCATGGCCGGACCCGGACTGAAAAAGATCGAAGCGGCGAAACGGAACGGTTCCTGGCACAAACTTGACAAAATCGACGTCCGTGTCGAAGTGCCTCAAGACCTCCTCGACGCGCTCGAGCGCGACAAAAAAGCGAAAGAGTTCTTCGACAAGCTCCCGCCCTCCCATAAAAAGCTGTATTCCTGGTGGATCATAAGTGCGAAACGGCCGGAAACAAGAGGGCGAAGAATCGGAGAGACCATAAAAAGACTTATCGCAGGCAGAAAGCCGGGAATGTAACTCCAAAGAGCGTTAATCTCTCGAAATTCGACTCAAGCCTATCGCTGGGCGTTTGGACTATAGGCAAAGCCCTCTCTTCCCCATGAAAACCGAGATTTCGGGAATATGTCGCACGCCATTTTGAGGTGAGCCATTGACGCAGGCCGTCATTTAAATTAAATTGCTCAATGGGATCAATTTCTTTCACTCAAAGAGGAAATATGCCCTCAAAAAAATCCCCGGCAAAAAGCTCAGGCCCAGACAAAGACATCCAGATCGTCATCGCCGGCGGCGGCGGGTTCATCGGCGGCTCGCTGGCCCGCTATTTCCACGGCAAGGGATTCACCCGCATCCGGGCCATCGATAAAAAACCCCTCACCGAATGGTACCAGCGCGTTCCCGGCGTCGAATGCCTGTGCCTGGACCTGAGCTATGAGGAAAACTGCAAAAGGGCCGTCAAAGGCGCGACCGAAGTCTATCAACTCGCGGCCGACATGGGCGGGATGGGCTTCATCGAGCGCTTCCGGATCGAGTGCCTCCGGAGCATCCTTATCAACACGCACATGATCGAATCGGCCTATCAGGCCGGCGCGGAGCGCTATTTCTTGTCATCGTCGGCCTGCGTCTATAACACCGACCTCCAGAAAGACCCGAACGTCCGCGCCCTCAAAGAAACTGACGCCTACCCGGCTATGGCCGAGCGCGGCTACGGCTGGGAAAAACTAATATCCGAGATGCTCTGCCAGGAATACTGGGCCGAGCGCGGGATGAAGACGTTCATCGCCCGCTTCCATAACGTCTATGGCCCGTGGGGCACTTGGGACGGAGGACGCGAAAAAGCTCCGGCCGCCATCTGCCGCAAAGTCATCACCGCTAAAGACCTGGGCAAGAAAGAGCTCGAGATCTGGGGCGACGGGACGCAGACGCGGAGCTTCATGTACATCGACGACTGCGTCAAGGGCATAGACATGATCATGCATTTCGACGGCCTGATCGCGACGCCCGTCAATTTGGGCACGAGCGAGCTTATCTCCGTGGCTGACCTCGTCAGCCTTGTCGAAGATATCGCCAGCGTGAAGTTTAAACGGAAATACGACCCGACCGCGCCGAAAGGCGTCGCCGGCCGCAACAGCGACAATACGATGATCAAGCGCATCCTCGGCTGGGAACCCTCGACGCCGCTCCGGATCGGCATGCGGAAGACCTACGCCTGGATCGAGCAGCAGTATTACGACCGCAAAGCCTGCAAACGGACGGTGAGCTAGCCCTCTGTCATCGCCAGCGACCGAAGGGAGCGGAGCGCATCCGTCTGGGACGGGCGGTTTAGTTTTTCCAATAAGCATGATAAAATAAAAAGCTGAGGATAAAAATGCCAAAGGAGAAATGATGATGAAAAAGAAAAAGGCTGCCATGGTCATCATTCCTATGTGCCTGCTGATATTGGCCTTATCAGGGCCTGGGCTTTACTCCCAGGAAGGGAGAGGGTCAGGCCGCATGGCGGGAATTGTGGTGGATGAGGCCGGAAATCCGATTGAGGGGGCATTGATCATCCTTCAGTACCTTCAGTTTTCCAATAAATTGACGGCCGTCTCCAACGCCAAGGGGCAGTGGGGATTTATCGGATTGGGCAAAGGCTTCATCTCTCTGACCACGGCCAAGGAAGGTTTTGTCCCATCGACCATCCCATTGGAGATCTCCGGCGTAAAAAAAAATCCCGAGCCAAAAATCATCCTGAAGAAAGCGGTCGGAAATGCGGCGACGGAGGGTCTCAGCGACAGCTCCAAAGAAAGGCTGCTTCAGGGGAATGCCCTGTTTGAGCAAAAGAAGTTCGCCGAGGCCATGGCCCTCTATCAGGAATTCATCGACAAATATCCATCGTTGTATAAGGTTAAGCTCAACGTGGCCAACTGCCTCATGGAGCTCCAGGAATACGACAAGGCCATTGCCGAGTACCAGAAGGTCCTTGATGGATTGAGCGCCGAGGCGGCCGATAAAAAGGACAACAAGCTTATGGCCCAGCTCTACGCCGGCATCGGGGACGCCTATATGAGGCAGAATAAATTCAAAGAGGCCGAACAATACTTCAAAAAATCCATCGATATCGATCCGGCCGACCATGCCCTGGCTTACAATGTCGCCGAAATCATGATGCAGACCGGCAACGCCGATGAGGCCATCCGGTACTACGAGATGGCCATCCGGATCAAGCCGGACTGGCCCAAATCCTATTTAAAGCTGGGGTATGCCTGGCTGAACAAGGGAAACAACCAGAAGGCTGTCGAATCCTTCACCAAATTCGTCGAAATCAGCCCTCCCGATGATCCCGACTTGGCCCTGGCCAAGGACATCATCAAAAAAATATCCAAGATCGAATAGGGCTATTCCTTGGGGAAAGAATCCCCTCCCATTTCTAAAAGAGAAAAAAAAGGGAGACACCGAGTGTCTCCCTTTGCCCTGCCTTGAGCGAATTAGTACTGGATCCTGGCTCCAAGCTGGAAAATGCGCGGATCGTTGATCGAGGTCATCTGCAGGTATTTGTTAGTAGCTACATTGCTGGAATTCATCCACATCCCCGTGGACACTCCGCGGTTGAAGAGATTGAAGCAATCCGCGAAGACTCCGATGTTGAGGGTACTGATCTTGACGGTCTTTTCCAATCTCAGGTCAAGCTGCACGACGGGCGGCAAGAACGTGTGACCTCTCGTTTCGGCATAGATTGTGACATTTTCTTTCAAGGAGAGACCCAGATAGTTGTTGGAGACAGTCCGGGTGACAGGCAGACCGGAGAGGTATCTGAAATACCCGCTGAGGTTGATTCCAAACGGCCCTTTCATAAGACCTTCCAGTTTGACCTGGTGCCGCCTTTCCAGAGGAAGCGTGCCGAGAGCATTGGTATGGTAATTGGGGCTCGCGAAGAAACCCGGGCCGCCCAGGGATTCGTCGGCGCGAGCCGTGGTCAGCAAGCCTCTGGATTTGCCATAGACATAGGACAGGTTCAGCGCCCATCCTTTGGAAAACCGCTTGTTCACTGTCAGCTCGAATCCATCATAGTCCCTGTTGAGTCCCGGAGGATTGACAATGTGAAGCTCTTGAGCCGTCAGATTGATCTTTTCGTAGAAGGTAAGGGTCTGGCCGTTGTAGGGATCGACGACCGTTTTTGACGTCCAGTTCTTGCTCCAATCGAGTTCGCCCGTTGATAACAGTTTATCAATATCGAGCTGGGCGGCATCCACGAGGTTAGGCTGATCGCGGTCCCATTTCTTGATATACCGGGCGCCGATGGAGAAGTCTGCAAAGAGTTCTTTTTCAAGGCCGATGGCCAGCTCATCGGTGTAGCCCGCTTTCAGGTCATAGTCCTTGTAGCCTATCACAGCGCCGCCGTTTTGGAAGCCGCCGGGCATTGCCCATAGAGTAACTTTGGGCGTACCGTCGGGATTGTAAAGGATCGAACCGTCGGGATTCAAATACTGGTAATAGCCGAACCAGCCGTTGGGATGGGCCAAGTTGATCCAGCCGACCTGGTTGGGAAGAATGTAGCGTGACCAGCTGGCCTTGAAGAGCGTCTTGCCGTCGGAAAACAGGTCATAGATCAATCCCACTCGGGGGGCCAGGTCCAGCCATTTGTACATCGTGAGGCTTTCCGGAATGCTGCGGTTGTAGGTCTTCCCCAAGAATTGAATGGGGCCCTCAGTGGTGTTCTGGGCGGGATAGACGACACTGTTGTATTCGAGGCGAAGTCCGAGGCTGAGGTTGAGGTTTCGGGTGATCGCCCAGTTGTCCTGAACAAAGCCGGCATAATCGACCACGTTGTCTGCGCGGTTAAAACCGTTGCCTCTCAGAGTGAGGGCGCGATAATAGGTGGAACCATACATGGCAATGCTGCACCCGCCGGTGACCGGATCGCTCACACCGTAAACATCCCAGGTCGTATGGGCATATTGGACCTCACCGCCGAATTTGAGCTCATGGGTGCCGGCAAGGTTGTCGATAAACGCAGTGGCATCGGCATTGAACTGGAACCGATTGCGGGTGTAAAGATCATGGTTCCGCCAGGCGTTGCCGGTGGAAATGCTGGTATTATTATCAGTCCATTGGGGATCGCTGCCTTTGGCATTGAGGAGCAATTGGTAAAGAACCATGCCGTATCTCATATTGGCGAAGAAGTTGCTTCCAAAAAATTTGGTCCACTGGGCATTAAAAACATGGGACGGGCTTGTCTGCTTGATCGTGACGCTCTCCGAACTAAACTTGGAGGCGCCCCTGTCGTCCGTGATACGGTCGGAGTAGTTATAGGAAAGCATAAATTTGTCATTAGCTCCCGGCTGGAAGCTCAGTTTGAAATAGGGGTACGGCAGCATGGTTTTGAAGGGTTTCTCGCTGCCCGGGGCAACGCCGGCAGGATAGCCGGCCACAAAGGCTTCTGTCTGAATGAAACTGGCGTTCATAAAGAACCACAGCTTGTCCTTGATGAGCGGTCCGCCCAGGGTGAAAACCGGCTCGATTTCCATCTTATTTCCGCTCTTCGATCCCGCCAGCGGCGTGCCGTGCGTATTGACACTTTTTAACGTCTCATGGTTGAAGTAGAAGGAGCCGATGCCGCTGAATTTATTGCCGCCCGATTTGGTCACAACGTTGATCATGGCTCCGCGGACACTGCCGTACTCGGCAGACAATCCGCCCGCCTGGATCGCAATTTCTTCCATAATATCAAGGCCAAAGCCGACACTCTGCGTGCCAGTGGCAGCGTCAACCAGGTTCACGCCGTCCAGAAGGTAGGAATTGTCCATGGTCGAGCTGCCATAGGCGGAAGTGTCGGAAATGCCCGGGGCCATGTTGACATAGGTTCCCAGGTTGCGCGGAGCAGGGATGGATTGGAGAAACATCTTGTCCAGGTTGGCGGGACGGGCCGTCCGCTGCTTGTCGATCGTCGGGCTCTGTCCGATAACCGTGACGTTCTCTTCGATACTTCTCATCTCCATAGTGATGTCGAGCGTCGCCGTCCGGGCGACCTCAACCTTCACTCCCTTGCGGATCACCGTTTTCATCCCCGAAAGTTCGAATGTGATCTGGTAATCGCCGGGGGACAAAGCCATGAACCGGAATCCCCCTCTCTCGCCTGTGATGGCGCTCATCGAGGGAATGATCATGGCCGGAGAGGTGAGGGTCACAGAGGCTCCCGGCAGTCCTTCGCCCTCCGGAGAGAGAACACGGCCGACGATGTTGCCGGTTTGTGTCGTCTGGGCAAAGGCCAGCCCGGCAATCAAGAGGATTGCCGTCATGAAAAATGCTTTTTTACTCATAAATGCCTCCTTGAAAAAAGAAAGAAACTTCCTCTTTTAAACACTAACGCCTTTTAATGATATCATCCCATAAAATCGCACCACCTCCTTGTGAAGAGATTTTAATAAAAAAGTGTGCAATATATGTGCCAAAATTTTTCTGGCTTAAATGCTTTATTTTATAAAGATTAAGCCGGAAAAAATCCAATAAATTGGACGGAATCCAAATTTTCGGATTTTCCTGCTCCTATTTTGAAGATTCACCAATGGCTTTGACAAGCGATTTTAGGGCCGCTTCAGGGTTGGCCGTTGTTTCCACGATTCCGCCGCTAGCCTTGGCAATTTTGGTAAAGACATCATACATATCCGCTGAATTTTCCTTGAAATCCTGGACCAGGGACTTATCCTTGGGTTTGATATAGAGAAAATGCAGAGTCACTTTCCCTTCCCTAAATATATCGATGAATTTCTCGGCATCCAGAGGCGGTTTTTGGTCATCGCTCGCAAAAAGCTCGGCCACGATAAAAGCGATCTCAGGAATAGCCCTGAGACGAGAGAGCGTCTCCTTGTTGGGAATCGGCCTGAACTCGGCCTCATAGAGCATCACCATATGATTTTTGCCCTGCTGAGTTCTAAACATATCGACAATCTTCATCAGAAGCGATTCGTTGACCTGGCGCAGAGTCCGCAAATTTTCCATATCCTGGCGGTACATGATCAGGGAATTTTTTATCCCGGCCTGAGCATCCGCACTGGTCGTCTGGCCGCCTTCTATGGCCCCGACTTGATTCTTCATCTCATTGAAAATGATTTTATAGTTGGAACTGCAGGCCGCGCTGTCGCCGCGGAGTTTCTCCTTCATGGTCGCGATCAATTCTCCCCTAGGCTTGGCCAGGGTGTTTTTGGAAAAGCCATAAGCCCGGGCCGGAGTATAAATAATCAGCTGATCGTTGGGGGCCAAAACCTGATTGTAAAAGTACGTGACCGCATCGCCCATTTCCCTCGTGTAATTGAGAATATCGAATAAAAGAACAAAATTTCGCGGCATGGTCCCTTCTTGCGGACCGCTGACTTGGGCCGTCAGGATAAGAGATAATGCTATCAATCCCCCCAGCCGCGACATCTTTTTCATGAGGTCCTCCAAATATTGGGCACAAGCAACTTGTTTATTGCGCTGTCCGCTCGCTCTCCATCTTAAACCCGGCAATCATGCTGCCTTCCCTATTCATAAGAAGCATATGGCCGGAGGATGACCAAAGTCAAGAAAAAAGCAAGACTTCCGACCGGCTTCATGATGACTTCGTATGAGATAGGCCTTGAGAAATTCCAGGCGTTCCTCGGCCGTTTTCGCGGCCTCCTTGACATCCTTCATTGGCCGGCGGTATATTTTTTGCAAGGCGAATAGAATGATTCCGGGCTCCAAGGAGCGAGATCTCGCGCAAGCACAAAAAACAAACCCCCATCCCCTTATTTCCCTATTGGCAATCCTGACATTGATCTTCACCCTTCATTCAGGCTGCAAAAAAGGCCATAAAATCCCCAGCTTGAAACAAAGCGAGAATTTCAACCTGCTATTCATCACCATTGACTCCCTGAGGGTCGATCACATCGGTGTTTACGGTTTCAGAAACGCCCAGACCCCGAACATCGATCGCCTGGCAGAAAACGGGTTGATGTTCAAAAACTGTTATGCCCCGGTTCCACTGAGCCTGCCCTCGCACTGCACGATTTTTACAGGTCGAGAGCCCCTGGCCCATGGGGTGCGCAACAACGGCACCGATTTTTTGCCCGACAGCGAGCAGACGTGGGCGGAGGTGATGAAAAATCAAGGGTTCGAGACCTATGCCCTGGTCTCCTCCTATCTCCTGCATTCCAAATTCGGCCTGAAACAGGGTTTTGATACTTTTGATGATTCGCTCGACTACAGCTCCATCATCCACAATGTCTGGACCACCATTGCCGCAGACCAGGTGTTTTCCAGATTTCAATCCTGGCTTGAACAGAGAACGCCCAATAAGTTCTTTGCCTGGGTACACTTTTGTGATCCCCAGGCCCCCTATAAGCCTCCTCCGGAATATGCCAGAATGTCTGAAAACGATCCCTACAGCGGCGAAGTGGCCTTGGTCGATCATTATATCGGAGAGATAGTTCACGCCCTGGAGGCCAAAAAACTCATGGACCGGACCGTGGTGGTGATCGCGGGAAGTCATGGCGAAGCTCTTCATGAACACCGGGAATGGGGCCATGGCCTTTTCTGCTATGAACCGACCCTCAAGGTCCCCCTGATCATCCATAATTCCGCCGCGTTCCGGGAAAAACAGGTGATTGCATCCAGGGTCAGGCTGCTGGATCTCATGCCGTCCCTTCTTCAGCTCTTCAACCTGGAAAGCCCGGTCGGAGTTCAGGGGAAAAGTTTTTTGTATCTGCTTTCAAAAAAGAATCGGGGGCGGCAAATCGATCAGCCGGTCTATTTTGAAAGCATGTCCGGATTCCAGGAAATGGGTTTTGCCCCTTTGACCGGCCTCATCAGCGAAAACTACAAATACATCTCTTTGCCGGAGGCCGAGCTGTACGATTTGAAAACCGATCCCGCCGAAATGGAAAATCTGGTCCTGACAAAAAGTGAATTGGCCCAAAAAATGGACACCGCATTGGGCCTCTACATCGAAAATCACCAAGGGAAAAAGCAGGAAGCCCGCGGTAAGGCCAAACAAAGCCAACAGGAGAATCAAGCCATCGATCCGAAAAAGGGAATCGACGCCGTCGAGCGGATGCTCGAAGTGGAACGGCTGATCTATTTCGAAAAATGGGGCGAAGCGGACATGGCGCTTCAAGGCATCCGATCGGACTATCAAGACTGGAAATTGCCGCAGGCGTTTGATTATCAGTATCTCATTGACAAGAAAAAAAACGATCCGAGAAAGATCGAAGAGACTTTAAGACAAGCGGCTGAAAAATACCCGGAGAGCGACCGCTTCAAGCTCTCTCTGGCGCAGATGTTCACCTATACCGGCCGGCTGGGGGAAGCAGAAAAAATCTGTGTCGAGGAACTGGCCAGGAATCCCGGCCTCACCCAAGCCTATATTCTGCTGGGAACCATTTACCAGAAAAATGGCACGGCCGCCCAGGTGCTCTCCTGCCTGGAAAAAGCATTGGAACAGGAACCACAGAACGCCCGGCTGCAACTTGAGTACGCCGCCCGGCTCGCTGAACTCGGGGAAAAAGAGAAGTCTCTGGATATCCTGAAAAATCTTTTGAAAAACCGCTCCCTGACTGCCGACCCCGCAGGTGCCAATATTCAGGCTGACATCGGGGGACTGCTGATAAAAATCGGCGAATTCGAAATGGCCAACACGTTGCTGTTGGACCTTGTGGCCAATGGCAAAGGAAACAGCATGGTCTGGACCCAGATCGGGCTGGGTTACTTTAACAAAGGAAATCTGGAAAAAGCCCGGGAATCTCTGGAAAAAGCCATCTCTCTGGACCCCCACAATGCCATAGCCCTGAGCAGCCTAGGCACCTTCCACCTCTCACTTTTCAGGCTGCAGAAACAAAAAGATGATCTGGAAAAAGCCATCACATATTATGCCCAAGCCAAGAAAGCCTCGCCGGAATTGGTTTCTGCCATCAACGGACTGGGGGTCGCATTCAGGTATGCCGGAGATCATGAGCGAGCCATAGCTTGCTGGAAGCAGGTCCTGGACATTGATCCCGGATTTACCGACATCTACTTCAACCTGGGGATCACCCTGATCGAAACCGGCAGAAGGCAGGAGGCCTTGAAGTACCTGAATATGTGCAAGGAAAAATATTCGGACAGACTGAGAGAGAAAGAACGACAGCAGCTGGACAGCTTGATTTCAGAAATAAAATAGGCCCCTAAAAAGAGAAAACACCTTTGTCCCTTCAGAATGAAAACAACAAAATGAAAAGTCAGCTGCATGGCCTGCGCCTGTGGGTCTTCCGCCTCTTGATCATGATCCTGATCCCCCTGGTCCTCCTTGGTCTGCTGGAGCTGGGGTTGCGGATATTCGGATACGGGTTTAAAACTTCTCCGATGATCCCGTACAACTTGAACGGCCGTCAGGCTTTTTGCGACAACCTCCGGTTCCCCTGGCGATTCTTCTCGCCCAATATCTCCCGGGATTTCAATCCCTTCATCTTTATCGGAAAAAAGCCCGCAAACACCTATCGAATTTTCATATTGGGCAGTTCTGCGGCACAGGGAGTGCCCGATAGCGCATTCGCCTTTGGACGCATTCTGGAGTTCATGCTCCAGGAAACATTCCCCCAAATCAAATTCGAAGTGATCAATACCGCCCTTACGGCGGTCAATTCCCATGCCGTTTTGCCTATAGCGAAGGAGTGTGTCAGGCATCAGGCTGACCTGCTGATCGTCTACATGGGCAACAACGAAGTCGTGGGGCCATACGGTCCCGGAACCGTATTTGCCCCCTTTTCCAGCCTGGCCCTCATCCGTTTCAATATGGCCTTAAAAGCCCTGCGCCTGGGGCAGCTTCTAACCCGGCTGGGACAATCTTTTGCCTCGAAAAAAAATGCTCCTGGCGTCTGGCGCGGGATGGAAATGTTTCTGGAGAGGCAAATACCGGCCGACGACCCCCGATTAAAAGCGGTTTACCGGTACTTTGCGAGCAATCTCAAGGATATGGGTCGGGCGGCCATCCGCAACGGTTCAGCCGTCATTTTTTGCACGGTGGCCGCCAATCTGAAAGACTGTCCGCCCTTTGCTTCCAGGCACCGCAGTGATTTGTCCGCCGGCCGCAGGGAAGAATGGGAAAATCTTTACCGCCAAGGAATCGAGAGAGAGACCGCTGCCGATTATCAAGGCGCCGCGCAGAACTATCGGTCTGCCTTAGGGATCGATGACGGCTTTGCCGATCTCGTTTTCAGGATGGGACGCTGTGGCTGGCTGCTGGGGGATTATGAGAACGCCGGTCTTTCGTATCGCCGGGCCAGGGAGCTCGACGCCTTGCGCTTTCGGGCCGACGCCGAAATCAACCGCGTGGTCCGGGACGCGGCCGCCGGGCGGGAAGCCGAGGGCGTTTTCCTTTCGGACCTGGAAAACGTGATCGCCGCCGAATCCTCTCACGGCATCCCCGGCGAAGAGCTTTTTTACGATCATGTCCACCTGAATTTCCGCGGCAATTATCTGGCGGCCCGCGCCCTGTTCGACCGGGTCAAGTCCATTCTGCCGGATCGGATGAAAACCCAAGCCGGCCCGGCGGCCGGCGCGCCGAGCCTGGAGACGTGCGCGGAGAAACTGGCTTATTCCGATTGGGACCGGTATAACATTGCCGATGAAATGCTGGAGGCCTACATCAAGAAACCGCCTTTCACAAACCAGCTCTACCATGCGGAGCATGTGTCGAATATGGAACGGGAACGGACCGGCATGAGAGCCCGTCTCTCGTCCGGGGCCCTCCAAAAATCCGCGGAGCAGTATGATCGCGCCGTCAGCCGTTCGCCCCAGGATTGGTGGCTTCACTGGAAATACGCCCATCTGCTCACCTTGGACCTGGATAAAGATCGCGACGCTCTTGAGCATTTTCGCCGGGTCGCCGAATTGGCGCCGCATTCCGTCCTGGGATATTCCGGCATGGGCTTCATCCAACAGCGGCTGGGAGATGCGGACGGGGCCATCGATTCCTGTTTGCGGGCCCTGGCCATCGATCCGACCAAGGTTGAAATCGAAAACACCCTGGCCACGGCCTTCGTGACGAAAGGGAGGCCTGATCAAGCCGAAGCCCGATTCAAAAAGGCCATCGAGATTCAACCCCACTATGTCGCGGCTTATACGAATCTGGCCATGTTGTATGCAAAGAGCAACCGGCTCAAAGACGCCGTTGAAATCTGCCGCCAGGGTATAAAGGTTGAGCCCGATTCCGTGGATCTACGTGTGACCCTGGCTGATTCCCTCAACCAAATGGGACAACGGGATGAAGCCATTGCCGAATTGAAGGAAGCCCAACGGCTCGACCCCCAGAATGCGGCGGTGAATCAGAAATTGAACGAAATTCTGTGGGAAAAAATTAAGAAAAAAAAGCCTTGAAGCCCGCCGGCTGGGGACTAAATTAATGTATAAATAAATGGCGCCACGCCCGAGACAGAGGTAAACACAAGAAACAGTCCGAATAGAATAAGAATAACCACCAGGGGGATCAGCCACCACAATTTCTGCTTCCAGAGGAGGACGAAAAATTGACCCACGAGCCCGGTATTCGCAGCAGCCCCTTTTAGCCATTTTTTCATTCAGCCTCCCGTCATTTCTTCTTGGTGACCAAGAAATTCTCGATGGCCAGCATATCCAGGCCGCTGTTGTGAAACGTCAGGAGCGCGTTCGCCGGACTGCCCACGATCGGCTCTCCACGCAGATTATAGGAGGTATTCATCAAAACCGGAACCCCTGTCGCCTGTCCAAATTTTTCAATGACCCGGTAATAGCGCGGATTAATCTCGCGTTTTATTGTTTGCAGCCGTCCCGTGCCCCAATGGTTGACAGCGGGGATCAAAGCCTGTTTGTCCGGGTAGATAGGCACAACGAGAAGCATGAAGCGTGCGGGATAGTGACGCTCCGGCTGCGGGAGGTCAAAGTATTGTGCGGTCTGCTCCTCCAGGATCACCGGCGCGAACGGCCGAAACGGCTCTCGAAACTTAATTTTGGCGTTGACAATCGTTTTCATGTCTGCCCGGCGCGGGTCGGCAAGGATGCTGCGGTTGCCCAGAGCGCGCGGCCCCCATTCAAACCGTCCCTGAAACCATCCGACAACCTTCCCTTGGACAAGCCCCTCGACGATGCGATCCAGCAGGGGTTCGTCGTCATTAAACTCTTCAAAGCTCAGCCCCTCTTCTCTTAAAGAATCGGCCACCTCATTCTCAGAATATTCTTCTCCCCAGTAGCAATTCTCCAAGACAAACCGCCGAGGCTTTTTGAGCAGCACATGATAGGCATACAGGGCCGCTCCAAGCGCTCCGCCCGAGTCGCCGGCCGCAGGCTGGATGAAGACATCCTCAAAAGGGGTCTCGCGCAGAATGCGGCCGTTGGCGACGCTGTTCAAGGCCACGCCGCCTGCCAGGCACAGCTTTTTAAGGCCGGTTATTTTATGGACATGATCGACCATCTTCAGGAGAATCTCTTCTGTCACTCGCTGGATGCTGGCCGCAATGTCGGCATACTTTTGGTTTTGTTCAGCCACATGGCTGTCCCAGTGGGGATGGTCTTGCTGGGGATGAGTCCGGAAGGTATAAAAATCCGACTCGGGGATACGCGGTTTTCCAAACAGGTCGGCGAATTTTTGATTGTAGGTGTGTTCCGTTGAGTAATAGAAGCTGAAATAGTCCATGTTGAGGCGAAAACTGCCATCATCATTGACTTGAACCAGCTTGTAAACCTGGTCCAGATAGCGGGGCTCGCCATAGGGGGCCATCCCCATGACCTTATATTCACCTTCATTGACTTCAAAGCCCAAGAAGGCTGTAAAAGCGGAATAAAGCAGTCCCAGTGAGTGGGGGAATCGGATTTCTCCTGTCACATTGATGTCAGAGTCTTTTCCGCCTGTCCAATCGGCACGCCCCCGGCCGATGGTCGCTGTTGTCCATTCGCCGACACCGTCCACCGTCAGAAAGGCCGCCTCTTCGAATGGCGAACAGAAAAGGGCGCTGGCGGCATGTGCGGTGTGATGCTCGGCGAAGAGGACGCACTTCTGGGGAATTCCTAAATGGCGGACGATCTGGCCCCTGATCCATAATTTTTGATTGAACCACGCAATCATCGATTCCCGGAAGACCCGCCAGGTCTTGGGATAGGCGCCGAGGGAAGTCATCAGAATCCTCTCGAACTTGACCAGCGGCTTCTCGTAGAAAATGGCATAGTCCAGATCGCCGCCGTTGATTTTTCCGCGTTTCAAACAAAAGTCGATCGCCCGGGCCGGGAATCCAGAATCATGTTTTTTTCGGGAAAAGCGTTCTTCTTCAGCGGCAGCGATGAGCATCCCGTCCCGGATCAAGGCCGCGGCGGCATCGTGATAAAAACAGGAAATCCCCAAGATGTCCATCAGAAAGCTTCCCGGGCGCGTTTCAGATCAGCCTCGTCTTTCGGACGCGGTTCCCAGCGCGGCTGTTGGCGTTTTAATTTTAAGGGATCGCTGAAAAATCTCGCGATTAGCCCAAATGGAGCAGCCAGAGTAAAGTAGAAAATGGTCATCAGCACACGGCCCAGGATATCCGCGGCTTTGCGGCCGAATGTTTTCCATTTTTTCCAAAACTGCTTCAATGTTCTCATTTCGTTATAGTTAGGATTCTACCATAAAAAGAGGCCGTCCGGCTGCATCTTCGTTCTGGAGGTTCGGAAAATCGTCCGAAAGACGATAGACCTCTCTCCTCCGCTCTAAAATAGAGGCCTTAGCTGATGACAGCGGAATACAGGATGCTTGCGACCGAGGCGGAGGCTGGCCTTTTAGTATAAAGAAGATTTATAATAAGGGGGAAAGGAACAAGATATGATAAGGAGGGGGTTATTTTTTTCAAACTTATCTGTTTTTTTCCTGTTCTTCATCCCTTTCGCCCGTTTAAGTTCGACCCCGCAGGAAGCTGCCCAGCTCCAGAAGCCGCTCGAGCATCAGGTCACGGTCACCCTGAAGCTCATCCAGATCTATGTCACGGACAAAAAAGGGAACCCGGTCCCTGACCTCAAGAAGGAGGACTTTATTGTCTATGACAACGGCCGGGCGATGACCCTCACCGAGTTCGAAAAACACATCCTTGAGGCAGCGGCGCAGAAACTCGAATCCCAGCCGGCCGAAGAAAAAATCCTCCCGACCCCTATTCCTCCCGCCGACCGGGTCACGGTCATGAACCGGAAGTTCTTCCTCTTTTTCGACTTCGCCTTCAACAGCCAGAAAGGCATCAAAAAAGCCAAGGAAGCGGCCTTGCATTTCATCGACACGGAGATCATCCCGGGTGATGAAGTGGGACTGCTTTCTTATTCGACGTTGAAAGGGCTTTCCATTCACGAATACCTGACGACCAACCACAAGATACTCCGGGAGGCCGTCGAGAGTTTAACCACCAAAGGCATCGCCGGCCGGGCCGAAAACTTCGAGGAAGAATATTGGCGGAGGGCCCAGGAAGCTATTCCCCAGGACGAAGGAATCATCTGGCAAAAGAAGAAATCCCAACTCTTTTGGGAGCGGCAGGAATCGAAAAACCAGGCTCAGAACTTCATCCTCAAGCTGACCGCCCTGGCCAAAGCCCTGCGCTACGTTCCGGGGCAAAAACAGCTGATCCTCTTTTCGACGGGGATCGTAAATTCTCTGATCTACGGCAACCAGGCTGGGAATCCCACGGAGAACATACCGGGAGTCCGGACCGGATTCGATCCCGGGGACTATGTCCTGCGCACGCAGCACGAAGAGATGCTCAAGGAGCTCAGCGCGGCCAACTGTGCCTTCTTCACCTTCGACACGAGAGAAGCGGCCATGGTCTCTTCCTTATTTGCCTATGACAGCCAAACGTTCGAAGATCGCTACCGCGACCTCTTCTCTGAGGGAGGCGTTCATCAGACGCCGGTGAATATCCTGAAGGACGATAAAATCACCGGACATTACTCGCTCAGCCGGCTTTCCAATGTCACGGGCGGCAAATATTTTTCGAACATCGAAGAATACCGGAAGAATTTGGACCAGCTCCAGAATCTGACAGGCTCCTACTACGTCCTGGGCTATTACATCGGCGAGCAATTGGACGGCCAGCATCATAAGATCAAAGTCGACGTGAAGCGGAAGGGAGTCGAAGTCCGAGCCCAGTCCGGTTATTTCAACCCAAAGCCCTTCCGCGAATACACGGACCTCGAGAAGCAGCTCCATTTGTTCGACCTGGCCCTATCCGACACACCGCTCCTCCAGACGCCGCTCGCGTTTTCCCTGAGCGCGCTCTCTTATGCGGTCGGCGAAGGGGCCCGCCTCGAGATGCTTTCGAAAATTCCCGCCCGGGTCATAGAAAAATTCGCCGGAAAAAAGGTCGAACTCGTAGCCCTTGTCTTCGATGAGAATGAGAATCTTGCCAGCCTCCAGAGGACGGAGGCTGACCTCGCGAAATACCGCGGCATGGACGTTTTTTGCGCGTCCGGGGCGGCGCTCCAGCCGGGAAGCTATAAATGCCGCCTCGTCATCAGAGATCTGGAGAGCGGGACCGGAGCCGTGGCTTCGGCCCGGGCCAATGTCGCCAAAAAAGCGTTCGTCGGCTTAAGCCTCCATTCCCCGCTCCTGCTTCTTCCGGAAAGCAGCTTTGCCTACGTGGAATCCGCTGTGGCAAAAAAGAAAGAGGCGACCGCGTGGAACGATGCCTATCCTTTTGACCGGGCCCTGTACTCGCCCCTCGTCGGCGAGGCGCCTAAGGGTACGCCAAAGATTTTCGCCGTCGTCCCCTGCTCTATGACAGGCCTTGTCCAGCCGAGCATTACTCTTACGGCCTGGCTGATTAATTCGGTATCGGGCGAAAGGCTTCCGGTGCTGTTTTCGGTTTTGAATAAATCCCGGAAGGAGGACGTCGAGATCCAATTTTTGGAATTGGCGCTGAATGATGTCCCACCGGGAAAATATCGTCTCTATCTCCATGCCGAAGACGCTTTTTCCATGGCCGTGTCTTACGCTCAGACGACGCTGATCATTACTCAATAAATTGGTTCTCTTTCATGTTGTATTATGGATTAAGGATGAGCGGAGAAGGCTAAACCTACCACGGTCGCTCGAGCTGATTCCTGATCTTCTCCCTCATTTCTTGCCACAGAAAATGGAAATGAGCCTTGTAAAGGATATTGCCAAAAGCGGACAGATGTCCCCGAAAAAAGACACAATCCGCAGATATTAAAATATTTGCTCCCATTTAATTTCATCCTGTTCTTGGCCCATTTTTTGCAGTTTAAAATGGAGGCTGGAATTTATATTAGAATATTGCATACGGGAGGCTCCGACATCAATATGGGGGCACGTCGGGCTCATCATTCAAAAAAAATGGGGAATTTGTTGAAATTTGTTGTTTGATCGCATACGGTATAATCAATATTTATCAGGCGCAAGGGCATAAACGTTCGAGGGGACACGATCGTATTTAGAATGAAAAGGGTCTCCATGAAGAGGAAATTTAAAGAATTTGCCTTTTTCTTCTTCTTTGCCGGCCTCTGCCTTCCTTCGGGTCCCTCCTCTCAATCAGGTTCACTTTCCCAGGAAGCCGTTCGTCCCCAGAAGCCCCTCCAGCATGAAGTGACAGTTACTCTCAAGCTCATCCAAGTCGTAGTCACGGATAGAAAAGGAAACCCGGTCCGGAATCTGAAAAAAGACGATTTCATCCTCACGGACGACGGGAAAGAACAGAAACTGACGGAGTTCGAGGAGCACGTCCTCACGCTCCCGGCCGAAGCTGCGGCCACCGAGGTGCGCATCGACAGGACTCCCATCGCGTCCTCTCCCCGCCTCCTCGGCCGCAAGTTCTTTCTTTTCTTCGATTACGCCTACGGAGGTAATATCCGCAAAGCGCGCGAGGTCGCCCTAAATTTTCTCGACACGAAACTCAGCCCCCTCGACGAAATCGGCGTCGCTTCGTATTCGGGACTCAAGCGCCTCCAGGTCCATCTTTTTCTCACGGCCGATCATCAACAGGTTCGAGACCTCGTCGCAACAATTGGAGAGCGCGAATCGAGCGAACGCAACGAAGACCTCGAGGACAAGTACCAGCGGGAACTGAAATCCGGGGCTTTTGCGGATGCGCGTCCGGAAATGAAGCTGACTAAACCCATGCCCACCGCGTCCGGATTCAACCTGGAGGCCTTGGAGCGCCACCAAGCCGAGATGTGCCTCGACAGCCTGACAGCATTTGCCCAAGCGCTCCGCTACGTCCCAGGGCAAAAATATCTCGTTTTTTTCTCCGAGGGCATTCCCTACCGGACGCTCTATCGCGGCGACAGGCTCAGCCTCGTAGGCGGCAAGCCCGCTGATCAGTTTGCCGAGCTTCGCAACAAGCACCAGAATCTGTTAAAGGAGCTCGCGACTTCGAAGGTCACGGTCTATGCCATGCACACGGGCGGCATCTCCGCGGCGCCCGAAATAGAGCGGAGCGGAACCCTGCAGATGATGGCCTACGCGACGGGCGGCCGGTTCTGGGGCAACATCTACAATTACAAGCCGTTTGTCGAAAAGGTCCAGACTCTGACCGCCTCGTATTATGTCCTGGGCTACCCCGTCAGCGAGAAATGGGACGGCAAATACCACAAGATCAATGTGAGCGTCAAGCGGTCGGACTACGAGGTCCGCGCCCAGGGCGGATATTTCAATCCCAAGCTGTTCACGGATTACACCGACATCGAAAAGCAAATTCACCTTGTGGACCTGGCCTTGGCTGACAAGCCTTTGTCGCAGATCCCCGTCCGGTTCGACATGGCCGCCCTCCCGCGCTCGACAGAGACCTCGAACAATCTCCTCTTCGCCGCGGCTATCCCCGTCGAGAAGCTCCGGGAAATGGCAGGGAAAAAAATCGAGGTCGTCAGTCTGGCTTTCAACGCGGCCGATGAGATTGTCAGGATGAGGCGGACCGAGGAGAGGCTAGCGCGCTTGACAGAAAAAAGTGTTCACCTCCTGTCGATCCTCTCCGTTGCGCCGGGTGATTACAAGTGTCGCATCGTCCTTCGCGACCTGGAAACGGGCCGGGCCGCAGTCGCAGCGGCGGCCGTGACCATCCCCGGAAAATCCGAGGGCGGAATTCGGTTATTGCCACCGCTGCTCCTCAAACCCGATCGGGGAGCCTTGTATTTCAAAATCCAGGGACCGGACGCCAGCGCGGACACGAAAGACGGAGCGCCGGACTTGAAGAGCCTTGTCGCTTTCGACATCGCTCAGTATGTTCCCTATCTCGAACGGACACTCTATCGCGCGGCGGAGGCCTGGGCGGTCATCCGCTGTGCCGTTCCTGATGGCGGGACACCCAAGCTCAAACTGAGCGCGTTTCTTTGGGATAAAACGACTCAGCAAAATATTTCCATACCATTGGCGGTTATCGAAGAAAAGACGGGAAGCGGAATGCGCACATTTTTCATCAGCATGGCCGTTCCCGACGTTGAGCCGGACGAATACACGCTTCATGTCGTCGCCGCGGATGAAGTCTCGAGCGTTTCGTCCGAGATCGTCTGCGATTTCGCCGTCGAGGACAGTCCTAAGAAGGACGGAGCCGCGCGATGAGCCGAAAACATCGATACACGAGCCCTTTTGTTACCGGAATCCTGTTCCTTCTGGCAACCCTCGGAGTATTCGCCGGGGCCGGATCGTACGCTCCCGCCCAGCGCCAAAATCCCCCGGCCGTCGATCTTTCTTCGCTCCTCAGAAAGGCGGCCGAATACTGTCGCAAGCTCGAGAGCGCGGCGCTCGATTTTATCTGCCGGGAGGAGGTCACGGAAAGAATCAACCTTGCTCTCGACGGGCCGGCCGCATACAAAGCGATCAAGAGCTGGACTGTTCTCGACCGGGATAGGATGCTCGTCCCGGGCGAACCTCCCAAGGTCAAGATGTCCTGCGTTTACGATTATCAATGCGTCCGCTCCGGCGATAAGATTCGGGAGAAGCGCACCCTCCTCGAGGAGAACGGAAAGAAAAAGAACGAGCCGAACGCGGCCTTGAAAACGACGGTCGGCACCTACCGGAACGCGCTTCTCGGCCCCGTCGGACTGTTTAGTCCCCGCATCTTGAACGAATATGATTATTCGATCGCCGGAACGGATAAATTCGACAAAAAACTTGTCGTGATCGTCGAGGCTATCCCGAGGATCGAGGCTCTCGCGGCGATGAACCTTTACGGCAAAGCCTGGGTCGACCCGGCGACGGGCAATATCCTGAAGATCGAGTGGAACGAGAAGCGCGTCGGGAACTACGAGATCTTCGAGGCGCGGGGAAAACGCTACGACCGGACTCCCAGAATCACTCTGCGCTCCGAGTTCAGCGCCGAGAAGAACGGCATCCGCTTCCCGACCAAGCTGTTCATCGAGGAGGCCTACCTCAACAAGCGCGGAAGGGCCTTCATCCGGTCAGAAACGACCATCATCTACACAGACTTCAAATTCTTCATGGTCGAGGTCGAAATCAAATAGGAAATTCGATGAAGGACGAGAACGCAAGATGCTCATTAGAAAAAATTCGAGGACAAGTACTTAATTCGAGAGAGGCATCGACAATGCTGGCAGAATCAAGAGAATTAAGAACGTGTCCCCGAATTTTCACGAAAATAATCGTTCTAGCGGCATGGATGGGAATGTTTTTCTTAACAAGTCTCCCCGCGCTCTCCTCACAGGCTGTGGAAAAAAGGCAATCCTCAGCAGCCGCCGATCTGGACTCACTGCTCAAAAAGATGGCTGACTACTGCCGGAAGCTCGAAAGCTCCGCCCTCGATTTTGTCTGCCGCGAGGAGATATCCGAGAAAATAGATCCCAATCTCGAGGCGAGCCGGCCGCTCGTGCCCAATTGGACCTACACAAGCTCGCGTGAGAGAGTTTATGTGTCCGGGCGGATCCCCGACATCAAAAACTCTTACGTCTACGATTATCAATGCGTTCGCGCCAAAGGGGAGATACGCGAAACCCGGACGCTCCTCGAAGAGAACAGAAAAAAGAAGAACGAGCCGAACGCGACGCTCAAGACGTCGAACTTTATCTATGGAACGCCTCTGCTGGGCCCGGTGGGCCTATTCGGCGAGCGTTTTCAGCCGGACTACGATTACAAAATCACAGGCCAAGACAAAATCAATAAGCGGCCGGTCATCATCGTCGACGCTTCGCCCAAGCCGGGCACACCCGAGGCGAAAAACCTGTACGGCAAAGCCTGGATTGACCCGGCCACCGCGGACATTCTGAAGATCGAGTGGAGCGAGAAGCGCGTCGGCCACTATGACATTTTCGAACAGCGCGGAAAAAAGTTGGAACGCAAGCCCCGCATCACCCTGCACTCGGAGTTCAGCGCCGAGAAAAACGGCATCCGGTTCCCAAGCAAGCTATTTATCGAAGAAGCCTACTTGAACGAGAAGGGCCGCGTCTTTGTCCGGTCCGAGACGACCGTAACATACAAAGACTTCAAATTCTTCACCGTCGAGGTTGAGATCAAATAGCCTCTCTCCCGAAGATGCGATTTTCTATGGAGTGGTTTATTATAAAAGATTCATACTTCTATTTCCGCGGAAGCCAAACCGTCATCTCGCCTTGGCCGCGGTTGGTCCAGGCATAATATGGGATCGCCAGAAAATCCTGCTCTTTTCTCGACAAGATCTTCCCCTCCGCGCTCTTTGCCGCCGCGAACGCCTTTCCCTTGAGAACGACGACGCCCTTTAAGAGATCCGGATGGAACTCAGCCTCAAGTTTTGCATTATCGGGCAATATTAAATTCAGGACTTTGCCGCCGTTGTCCACTCCCTCCGCACAGAACACGATCGGCCCGCGCTGGAGAGCGACCTTCCCCGCGTCGTCTTTGACAGCGTCATGGGCGATGACTCTTCTTATAGGCATGGGTAGGTTCAAATCGATGACATCACCCTTTTTCCATGCCCGTTTGATCTGCGCGTAGCCTCTGTCCATGTTGAGAGCAATGACCAAGCCGTTGACTTTCAAGGTGACTTGCTCATTGTTGGTCTCGACGAATTTATAGAGATCGCTCGGAACAGTCTGGTTCTGCGCCCATCCCGGAATGCGGATATTGACCGTGAATTCGGCTTGTTTCTCCGGCACGACCGCAATTTTCACCGCGCCGTCCCAAGGGTAGCGGGTTTCCTGTTTGAGATTGACCTTTTGCCCCATCACCTCGGCCGTCGCCGTGTTCCCGATGAATAAGTTCACATAAAGAACGTCATCTTTCGTGGCGTAAACATATCCAGGCACCGAGGGAAGAAACCTAGTGATATTCGGCGGGCAGCAAGCCACATCGAACCACGAACTGCGGATGGTCTGGCCCTGGTAGAGTTTCGACTTCCCGTCCGACTCGAGCGGATTCTGATAGAAAAACGACAGACCGTCGAGCGAAACGCCCGAGACGAGACCGTTGTACATCACGCGCTCGAGCACATCCACGTATTTCGCCTCGCCGTGGAGCAAGAAAAGCCGCTGCTGCCACAGCGCGTTTCCGATGGCGGCGCAGGTCTCGGTGTAAGCGCTCGCGTTCGGCAGCTCATAGGCATCGCCGAACGCCTCGGAGGTGTCCCGCGCGCCGACTCCGCCGGTCAGGTACATCTTTTTGCCTACGACGTTCTCCCAGAGCCGGTCAATGGCTTTGACATATTCCGGCCAGCCGCCGAGCGCCGCGACATCCGCCATGCCGGCGTACATGTACATGGCCCGGACGGCGTGTCCGACGGCTTCGTCCTGCTCGAGGACAGGCTTGTGGTTCTGCATATATTCGTCGGAGTCGTAAACGGCAAAGGGATCCTTCAGGTCGTGTTTTTCGCCGCCGAAATAATGCCCGCGCTCGTCGAGGAAGAATTTGGCCAGGTCGAGATAAGCCTGGGTACCCGTGACGCGATAGAGCTTGGACAGGCCGATCTCGATCTCCTGGTGGCCGGGGAAGCCGCGGCGCTTTCCCGGACCGAATGTCGAAGTGAGAAGGTCGGCGTTTTTGGTGGCGATGTTTAAAAAGCTCTTTTCGCCTGTGGCTAAATAATGGGCCACGGCGGCCTCATACATATGGCCGACATTATAAAGCTCATGACTGACACGGAGGTTCGACCAGCGCTCTTTGCCCGCTCCAGGAGCGGGATTTTTGGGATCGATCGTCCGCGTCGTGTAAAGATATCCGTCAGGCTCCTGGGCCTTGCCGATGATGACAATCAGGTCGTCAAGCTGCTTCTTGAGATTCGGGTCGGGATGGAGCGTGAGCGTGTAGGCCGCGCCCTCCATGACTTTGAAAACGTCCGAGTCGTTGTAGCGTTTGCCCTGGTGCGGGCCTTTCATCAGGCCGGCGGCCTTGCGGAAATTGTCCACCCGGCCCGTCTCCTCGTTTTTTTGAAGGGCAAAGGGCACGGTCACGGTGCGGTTCGTTTCCATCTTTGGCGCCCAGAAGGCGTCGTTGACCTTGACCTGAGTGAAATTCACGGGCCGGACAGGATAGTCCTTTGGAGGCGTTTTCACCGTCCGCCCGCCACGGCAAACGATCAAGGCGGCGGCTAGCATAGTCACGAACACAAGATTTAATGCGCTTTTTTTCATCGGCGTTTTCTCCCTCAATCACAAGAACGCATTTCTGAATCCTCACCTCAAGCTTACCCACACAAGATACAAGAGAACCTCAAAGAATTATAAAACAAGTCTGGCAGAGAAAACCGGTTCGCCGAGAGGGCGATGATCCGGCGAAATATGTTTCCGGGATTGGACATCTTCTTGTCTCCTTAGCTCATCTTATTTTGCAACCTGGACCTCATAGAGCGAAACGCTGATCGGAGGCAGCGTCAGTTTCGTCCCGAACGGCGCATTGGGAATCTCCTGGATCTTCACCGCCGGCTCTTTGCCCGGCTCGTTATAGGCTTTCTCGTCCGTCCCCGTGATCAGATAAAGCTTGGCCGACTTGAGGATGGTCACGCCGCTGAAGGAAAGGGGCAGCGTCAGCGCCGTCTTCGTCGGGTTGACGACGGCCACGGTTAAAACTTTTTTCCCGTCTTTCCATGCCGCGGCGACGTCTAGCGGCTCGGCCGCACCACTGACCTTGACCGGGATCGTGCCGTAGTGGGCGCGGTAGAGCTTGAGCACCAGCCCTGTCGTCTCGAATTCGGCTGCGGTCTTTGTCGTCTTGATCGCGCCGATGACATTCACTGTCTGGGCGTAGTTGGCCATATAGATGATGTCGCTCTGGCGGAAATACTCATGGAGCCCGGCCGCGATCCCGAGCGCATCTTTCAGAAAATAGCGGGTCCCCAGCTCGCCGTAAACGTAAGGCCCGTACCAGTAGTTCCACTCATCAAGAGCGACGCGGATGTCTTTGCCCTGGAGCGCCGGAATCGTCGTCCGGTACTTGCGATGAGCCTCAGCGATCCGCCGGACATTGCGCGGGATCTGCGCTACGTGGCTGATCAGGCCCGGCATCTCCCCGCAGTAAAAATGCTCGCTCATATAATTCATGGCCTCGGCGCAATTCGCCAGCATGCCCTCGCTCCACGTCCCGACCGCGCCGACCGCGATCAGTTTGATCGAGGAGTCCTTCGCCCACATGGCTTGGGCGAAACGGCTGTGCTTCTTGGCGTAGTCCTGGAGCGGCATGTAGCCGAGCTGCCAGTTGCCGTACATTTCGTTCCCGATCGACCAGAACTTGACGCCCCACGGCTCAGACCGGCCGTTGCCGGCGCGCCATTTCCCCATGGCCGTATCGGCAGCGCCGTTGACATATTCGACCTCTTCGGCGGCCAGCCCTTCGTTCCCCTGCCCGCTGTTCACCGAGACGTAGGGGTCGGTGCCGATGAGCCGGCAGAAATTCAAGAATTCGTGGATGCCGACATCGTTATGTTCCACGCCGAGCCAGGCCGGGTTCTTGCGCGGCGGCCGGCGGTCCGGCTCACCGATACCGTCCTTCCAGTTATAGCCGCTGACGAAATTCCCGCCCGGCCAGCGGTACACGGGGGAATCGAGCTCCTTGAGGACTTTTAAGACCTCAGGCCGGAAGCCGTCGACATTGTCTGCCGGCATGAGCGAGACCGTGCCGACGCGGAAGGCCTCGGCACCCTTGCTCACGATTTCCAGCCGGCCGCTTTCGCTCGAACCTTCGGCATTAAAATTGAGCGGGACGGTGCGATAGCTTGAATTGAGCTCGGAGAGATTGATGGTCTGCCGTTCGGCCGCTCCCGGCCCCCAGACGAGCGAGACTTGAACGGGCAGCGCTCCGGGATTGGCCGCGATGACGATCCGTCCGATATAGCCTCTGCCTTTGACCGTGGCCAAATTATCCTGATAAATGCCGCCGGCTTCGCCGTTCCCTTTGAGCCGGATCTCCGGGGCGTGGACGCCGACGTAAGGAAGGATGGGATTCATCCGGACATTGCGAGGGTCGCCGATGATCTTCCACGGCGATTCCTTATCGGCGACGGGATAATAGAATTTTCTGTCCTCGAGCATCTCGGCCCAGATGCCCTGGTAGATGCAGCGGCCGAGGTGCTCGATGAACTGGCCGTAGATGTATTTCGAGATTGGAGCGCCGGTCTTAGAGGCATCGATCGCGGCCCGAGGGTTCAGGGTTCTCGTTGAGACAATCTCGAGCTCGACGTCGTCATACCAAGCCGTTCCCGTCGCCTTTCCCCAGCCGCCGAAGAGGCAGTTAACCTGGACGGCGTCATTTGCTTCCGTGTCGAAGACGAGCTCGACTTTCGTCCAGTCTTGCGTGCCCGTCACTGCTTTTGTCTGAAAGCCGTCAAAACCATGGAGATTGAACAGGGCGCCCTTCGCCCCGCCGACGGGTTTCAGGTCCTGCGTCTTGATCCAGCCGCTGAGCTTGTACTTGGAATACGGTTTGACAGGAACCACGGTGCTCCACGACACGTCTCCGCCGTCGGCTGAAGAGATCTTAACGCTCCGTTTTCCGGTGTGGGCGACCGAAGAATCGACCTCAAAAACAGCTCTCGGCTGCCAGGTCGCTTTTCTCCATCCCTTGGGAACATCCCCAGCCAACTCTTCGAACGAGGGATTGACGATGGCGTTTGACCCGGAAACCGGCATCTGCGGACGAGCTCCGATCCGAGAAAACGTCCCAAGACCTGCCACTAAAAATATGAACACACCCAAGACGAAGGCCGGCCGCTGAATTCTTTTCATGTCTCCCTCCCCATGCCTTTTTTCGATAATGATGTCCTCAGCTTCAAATAATATTTTTTTCTCCAGGCCTCGACATCCCCGAGCCTCTTATCTCACCTTCCACTCCTGGATACCGGCGGAAAATTTTTCGGGCAATTGGATTTCGAGCCGCAGCGCCGAAGTGCGAACGGGGGCGAACTTCACGGTGTTGTATTTATCTTTTTCCAGGCCATAGGGATTCAGGTTCTTCACCGGAACCCACTTGTCGCCCGCTTGAACCAGGGCTTTCCACGAGGCCGGCACGCGGCACTCGCCCTGCCCCGTGTCGTCGAACCAATAGACGGACGTTTCGGACACAGCGACCGGCTTTCCGAAGTCGTACTCAACCCACTCCGTCGTGCCTTTCTTCGGCCACCAGTGGAGATAGCCGCGCCCATGGTCGTTGGAGTTCTCCGGTTCGTAGAGGTCATGGATGGCTTCGACGCCTTTGCCTCCCTGCGACGAGCTGACTTTCGCCGTCGAGACGAGCGTCGGCTCCGGAATGGGCCGGGCCATGCTCTTCACGCGCGCGAGCCAGACATCCATCTCTCCCCGGCCCCGGTGGGCCCAGGCGTAATACGGGATGAGCGTGATCTTCTGCTTTTCTCCGATAACCTTGCCGCTTTTGAATCGATAAGCCAGGCCCTCGCCGGTAATGACCGTAATGCCATTCAATAGATCCGGACGCGCTTCGGCCGTTAAAACGCTTTTATCGTCAAGGACGAGATTGCTCGTGGCGCCGTTGTTGTCGGGCCACTCAACGCAATAGACGAACGGCCCGCGCTCGACGGCCACGCGTCCAATGTCGGCCTTGATGTTTTCGTTCGCGAACACCCGCCGGACAGGCATGGGCAGGCTGATCTCGACCATATCGTCTTTCTGCCAGGTCCGGGCGATCGGGACATATCCTTTCTCGATGTTTAGGGCCACCGTCTCGCCGTTGACCTTCACGACAGGCTGATCTTTTATTTCTTCAGCATAGCGGTAGAGATCGCTCGGAAGCGGCTTCCCAAGCGCCCACCCGGGGATTCGGACCATGAGCCTAAACTCTGCCGCTTCTTCCGGAGCGACTTTGATCTTGATATCGCCCTTCCACGGATAGTCCGTCGTCTGGTCGAGGGTTATTTTGCCGGCCTTCGTTTCGACTTCGGCCGTTCCCTGAGCGTAAAAGTTCACAAAGACCTTGTCGGCCTCGACGCCGTAGGCGAACCCGCCAAGCTCGGCGATGAAGCGGGCTACGTTGGGCGGGCAGCAGGCGCAGGTGAACCAGGGAGTGCGCTCGTGCTGGCCGTAGGATGTCAAAGGGTTGGGATAAAAGAAACGGTCTCCGCTCATCCCGTATCCCGAGAGAAATGCGTTGTAAGCGGCGAGCTCGAAGAGGTCCATGTATTTTGCGTCGCCGTAATACAGGAACATGCGGTAGTTCCAGAGAGCGTAGGCGATCGTAGCGCAGGTCTCGGCGTAGCCGGTCGGGTTCGGAAGATCATAGGCCGGGCCGAATCCCTCGATACCGCCGGCGGCGCCGATGCCGCCGGTGAGGTAAAGCTTTTTCGAGACGATGTCGTCCCAGATCTTGTCCATGGCATCCATGTAGCGCCGCTCGCCGGTCAGCGCCGCGATGTCTGTGACGCCGGAGTAAAGATAGGCCGCCCGCACGGCATGGCCCACGGCCTCGGTCTGCTCGATGACAGCCTTATGGTCCTGGGCGTATTCGCCGTAAAGTTTGTGCCCCGCCGTATTACCGCGCTCGTCGATGAAGAATTTGGCCAGGTTGAGATATTTCATCTTTCCCGTGGCGCGGAAGAGCTTGACCAGACCGATCTCGATCTCCTCGTGGCCGGGGACGAGCTTGAGCTGGTCCTTTCCCGGGCCGAACGTCTTGTCGATGAAGTCCGCGCTCTTGAGGGCGATATTGAGGAAGTTCTTCTTCCCCGTCGCCTGATAATGGGCCACGGCCGCCTCGTACATATGACCCAGGACATAGAGCTCGTGGCTGTCACTAAGGTTTACCCAGCGCTCCTTGCCCGCCATCCGGGGCGGATTCTTGGGATCAATCGTCCGCGCCGTGTAGAGGTACCCGTCGGGCTCCTGGGCGGCGGCGATCTTGGCGATCCAGCCGTCCAACGCCTTATCAAGGTCGGGATTAGGTCGCAGCATCAATGTGTAGGACGCGGCTTCGATGACTTTATAGACGTCGGAATCGTCGAAGGCGTACCGCGTGGCGAACTTGCCGCCGGTCGTGCCCTTAAGCGCGGCCGCGGCTATTTCGAAGTTCTTGATACGGTTCGTGTCCTCGCTCTCCTTCATTTCGTGGCGGATGGTCACGGCGATGTCCGTCTGTTGGCGCGAGGCCCAGAATCCGTCAGTGAATTTCACCGCGGCGAGCGGCACGGCCTTCACGGGATAGTCCGATTTCGGCTTCTCTGCGCAGGAAACCGCGGCAAGGAGAACGGCGGCGGCAAACACCCAGAAAACAAAGAGCTTACAATTCTTCATGTTTTTGACCCCCAATGAAGATTTCGAAAATAGATATGGAAACGCATCTACGAGTATGCCATATATTATAATATCGGCAAAAAAATGGGAATAGGGAGGACGGTCATGAATCTATTGAAGACGTTCCGAATGGCTGGCCTGCTTTTTTGCGCCGGCATGGTTCTCCTCGCGGGGCCCAATTCACCGGACAAAGCCCAAGCGCCGCCCAATGCTCCTGCGGTCGTAAATCTTGCCGGCGGCCGGATCAGCGTGACCTACGACGGCCGCTCGATATTTGAAGGAACGGTCGCCGCCGGCCTTCAACGCGTCCAGTCGAAGACGCAAGTTTATAAGACGGGAGACAAGATCGAACAGATCATCCTTCTCTTCGGCCCCGGCTCGCGGATCCCGATCAAGCTTTCGGGAACCGTCCGCGGAAGCGAAGAGTCCTTTCCCTGTGAAGCGGACCGGCGCGACCGCCGAGGGGCGGGCCCGCTCATCGTCCGCCATGTGTCCGGACTCAGCCGAAGCTCCCTCAACCGGGCCGTCTATGACCGCAAGTCCGACTGGGTCCTGTCCGTCGACGCGAACCCAAAGGTTACAATCTTGCCCGTTGAACGAGCACCGGGAGGACAGACGTTCTCTCTCTCCGCCGAAGGCAACGAGATCGTCCTCCGTTTTCGTCCCCGCTTTTTCCAAAAGCACCGCGGTCTTCCCTATTTCGAGCCCTGGACATACAAGCCCTGGCCGGGTTCGGCGGCCGGCTGGATTTCCTGGTTCGCGTTTTTCGACAAGATCACCGAGCAGGATGTGGTCGAAACGGCCGAAGTCTTCGCCGACGTCCTGCGGCCGTTCGGATACGAATATTTTCAGATCGACGACGGCTATCAGCGCGGGACGGGTGGGCCGGAGATGTGGCTGATCCCCAATCAGAAATTCCCGCGCGGTCTCAAATATCTGACCGAATTCATCAAGGGTAGGGGCCTCAAGCCGGGGATCTGGACCGCGGCCTCCATTCAGGACAAGGCCTATGCCGAAGCCCATCGGCAATGGTTCGTCCGCGACGGCTCAGGCCGGCCGGCCGTGGGCAACTGGATCGGCTACGCCCTCGACGCCTCGAATTCGGAAGCTCTCAACACCGTTGTCCGCCCGCTCTATAAAGGTCTTCGCGAGCAGGGCTGGGATTATTTCAAGCTCGACGCGCTGAGGCATCTTCGCTACGAAGGCTATAACGCCAACCGCGATTATTTTGAAGAGAAAAAAATCAGCCTCATGGATACGGTTCGGCGCTATGTTCAAACCGTGCGCGACGAGATCGGCCAGGACAAGTTTCTCCTCGGATGTTGGGGTATCCGGCCCGAGTTGACGGGGCTCATCGATGCCTGCCGCATCGGCGACGACGGCTTCGCCTACGCGGGTCTGGCCCAGTACAATTCCTTCAATAACATCGTCTGGCGGAACGATCCCGACCACATCGAGCTCAACGAAGACGCCTACAAGTCCACGCTGGTGACGACGCTCACCGGCTCGCTTTTCATGTTGACGGACAAGCCGGCCGTGTACAGGACAGCCGCGGTCGAACCGGCGAAACGGACCGTGCCGGTGCTCTTCACAGTGCCCGGCCAGATCTATGACGTCGATCCGTCACGCTCCCAATATCTCTGGCGCGCCGATGTTGAGGTCAGCGGGTCAGGTCCGCGCGTTTTCGACGGCGGATACACGCCGGCATGCTTCCTCTATCTGCTCGAGATCGACCGGCCTTTTGAAAACTGGTCCGTGCTCGGCCGGACGGGCGGCGATTTTTCGGAGATCAGGCTTGCCGACCTCGGCCTCGACCCGTCCCGCGAATACTACGTCTTCGAATTCTGGTCAAAGAGGCTCCTGGGCAGTTTTACGGGAGCCTTTGCGCCCGGCGCCCTCGACCCGAAATTCCGGTCCCAGGCTTTTTGCATCAGAGAGCGAAGGCCTCATCCTCAGCTTCTCGCCACAAACCGCCACGTGACGTGCGGCGGCGTGGACCTGGATGATATGCATTGGGATGGGACGGCTCTTTTTGGCAAGAGCCGCGCCGTGAAGGGCGATCTGTATATCCTTTATATAACAGAACCGGCCGGCTTCACCTTCGACAAGCTCGACGTTCAGAGTGCCAAACTTGAAAAGACCGAGCGTGACGGCCGCCTTCTCCGGTTCACTCTGATGCCCGAAGCTGCCGGCGAGATCGCCTGGTCGGCGAAATTCTCCGCGGTCCTGCATTCCGCCTCAAAGTAATGTCAAGTTCAAACGAACGATAGAAGCCATAGGATGAAAATACGCTTTCTTGGACTGCTGACGTTTTTCCTCTTTTTGTCGGCCCTCATCGGCCAGACCGCTCTATTCCCCGGCACAGCCCGGCCTCAACATCTTGACACCATTTGAATCAAGGACTACGATTGAAGGTGAAGAGGTTTTTATAACTGACTGGATCGACAAGGAGGATCGAATGAAAAAGCGCGCGCTCAAGGCTTGTCTCATCGGGTTTCTTGCGGCCGCTTATGTGGTTTTAAGTCCCGGTCTCTGGGCTAAGACGGAATTCAAGGGGCGGCTTTTCATGGGCGGCGGTCCAAACAGAGAAAATGTCGTCTCGGTCAGAATTCTTATTAATGAATTCACTATTGAAGACGAGGTCCGGCGTCTCCAGCAATTCCTGAATGCCGGCAACATCGAAGGATTTTATGGAGCGTTCCGCGAAATGAAGAAGGGGGAATTACGGTTCATCGGCGGCCGAGGATTGAAAATCGTTTTCAACGCCGCCACGGAACAGAAAACCGAGAACGGCTACAAAATCCTCTTCGCGACGGAAGGCCGGAGCCTGGAAATGGGGACAAGCAAAAGAGTTTCCGGCGGATACCTCTTCCTTGTTGTGGAGTTGAATCTGAATAACAAATACGAGGGTGAGGGAAAGGTCTACGAAGACGCCATAATCCAGTTCACTCCGGCGGGCAGCTTCATCGTGGAATCCTACGTGACGCCGCCGAAGATGCTCGTTGCCGTCCAGCCCGTGAAATGATCGACCGGCTCGTCAAAACAATCAAAAAATGGGACATCATATCTTACCCCAAGGGCTGCCCGAGTTTCGGAAACGGATCTTGTGCGCCACATAATTATCTTACAATTCCTTCTTAAGAATCGTATAGAATGCGTCTTTCGCCGCCCTTTCGATCCAGGGACGATGCCCGCAGTCCTCTAAAAGAATGAATCTAAAATTTTTTACGACGCTCGATAGCGGGATTTTGACACCTTCAGCCGAATGGGCATCGTAGTCTCCGTGGATGGCCACGACTGGACATTGGATTTGTCTGCCAAAGGCCACAAGTTTTCCGCTCCTTCTCAGTTCTTCGGCCTCGTTCCAAACATTCTCGAAAATGTCGTATTGATATTCAATAACATCGCTTTTGTAAGGCAGGGGATCATAGGAATCGGCTTTAGAGATAAGCTCGCCAAGTTGAGCGAAGGCTTTATTCTTATCCTGCCGATCAGGATCGTTCAGGATTTCCGATAGAGAATCGATCGTCATTCTTTCCTCTTCTGCCAGTCGGCTTAATCGAGTTCTCATAATATCGAGGGCGTACCTTTCTTCAAATGGGCCGCTGCTGACCAATATGAGCTTTTTGACGAATGAGGAGTTCCGGGCGGCAAAAACAAAACTCAGCCATGCTCCCCAGGAGAACCCGATTAATGTCATTGGAAGGCTACCGTTCTCTTTCAACTCAATTTCTAATTCCTGAAGTTGTTCTTTTATGTTTGATTTTGTTTGAAGCGGTTCTAAAACGCCGAACGTTTTGGATAGCTCCTTTGCCACCGGCGCCATTTCCCCGGGAGCTCCGGGCCCGCCGTGAATAACGGCTATGTTAAAAGGCGCATTTCCATATTTCCTAATATTTTCCATGGCTGCAATTTAAGATCAGTCTAATCGAAGATAATGTCAAATAATTTCTAAAGCCGCACGCTTGAAAGCGGTAATTCGATGAGATACAGTCCATCGCTTTTTCGTCATCATTTAAGGAGAAGCTTGAAAAACCGCTCGATCTTGTCATTGTGTCCCATTTGTGCTACATTCTTCAGTATGGAGAAAGGAAAATGAGCAAATCGGCGACCGTAAGGACACGCATGGAACCCGGCCTTAAGAGAGAGGCGGAAAGCCTCCTGGGTCGGCTGGGCTTGTCCGCATCTCAAGCGATCACTCTATTCTACCGCCAGGTCACACTGAGGAAGGGGCTTCCTTTTGACGTCGTCATCCCCAATGCGACGACCCGGAGGGTTTTTGAGGAGACCGATGCGGAGAAAAACCTGATTGTATGCTCCGATGCCGACAACATGTTTAAAAAATTGGGCATCTGATGCGCGCGCCCGTCTATACTCGGCAGTTTGAAAAAGACACTAAGAAAGCTGGCAAACGCGGCAAGAATCTGGAAAAGCTGAAGATCATCGCCCGAACATTGATCGAAGGCAAGAAGATCGACCCTATTCACAAGGACCACCCTTTGGTCGGCGACTATTCCGGCCGCAGAGAATGTCATGTCGAGTCAGACTGGCTGCTTATTTACAAAATCGAGAGAGAGCGGATCATATTTGAACGGACAGGCTCGCATTCCGATCTGTTTAAGAGATAAAAGGCTATTAAGCACAGGAATACCCTTTTTTCCATCATAAAGAGCCTTGGGTATCACAAACAGAAGAAGTTAAAATATGCAACTGTTTTTTAGTTGCGAATGAGCCACACCGCCATCTCGCCGGGGCCGCGGTGGGCCCAGACATAATACGGAATGGCCAGGAAATCCTGCTCTTTTTTGTCGGCGATCGAGCCGTCGGCATTCTTCGTCACGGCCAAGGCTTTTCCTTTTAAGACGACGATCCCTTTGAGCATGTCGGCCCGAAATTCATGTTTGAGCTGAGCATTATCCGCCAGAACTAGATTCAGAACTTTGCCGCCGTTGTCCGGCCACTCCGCACAATAGACGAGCGGGCCGCGTTCGAGCGCGACTTTGCCCGTGTCGTCCTTCACCATCGTCTGGGCGACGACCCGGCGGACGGGCATCGGCAGAACGAGGTCGATCGTATCGCCCTTCTTCCAATTCCGGCGGATTCGGGCAAAGCCTTTGTCCATATTCAGGCCGGCGGGAGATCCATTCACTTTGAGAACGGCTTTCTCATCGCTCCTGTCGACGTATTTATAAAGGTCGCCCGGCACGGGCCGGTTCTGCGCCCAACCGGGGATGCGAACCTTTACCGAAAATTCGCCCGCCTTCTCCGGCTCGACGGTTATTTTCACTGCGCCGTCCCAGGGATACCGCGTTTCCTGTTTGATGTTGACGGCCTGGCTTTTGAGAGCGATCCGAGCCGTATTCCCCACGAATAGATTCACATAGAGCGCGTCATCTTTCACGGCATAGACATAACCGGGAAGGGACGGGATGAAGCGGCTGATGTTTCCGGGACAGCAGGCCGTGCCGAAGTAAGGCGCCCGTCCCAGTTGGCCCTCATTAAATTTAAATTTTCCATCCGACTCGAGCGGATTGGCATAGAAGAACGCCTGTCCCTCGATCGACACGCCGGAGATGACGCCGTTGTAGATGACCCTCTCCATGACATCGAGATATTTCGCCTCGCCGGTGAGGAGGAACATGCGGTGGTTCCAAAACGCCATGCCGATCGAAGCGCACGTCTCGGCG
>Ga0315279_10000827_pt1 | contig 56108 bp, 54 predicted proteins | sample YL17G06_20_MG_FD_203694 | JGI IMG/M metagenome (GOLD analysis project Ga0315279, IMG submission 203694) | Sediment microbial communities from Yellowstone Lake, YNP, Wyoming, USA - YL17G06_20 | ecosystem: Environmental > Aquatic > Freshwater > Lake > Sediment | place: USA: Wyoming | collected... | reverse complement strand
GCCATCTTCGTGTCCGGTTGAACATTGGGATTGTACTCATCTCCCGAACCATCTGGTTCCAAGAACAGTTTATCACCGATTTGATGTAGACACACAATGTTCATGCCTGGATCATCAGCGCGAGTCAGTGCTCGGAACGCTTTGCTCAAGTCTTGGTTGTCTTCTTCCAGTTGCATATTCGTCTGGAAAAGTAGCTTTGAGAAACTTGGTTCGCGGACAAGCCGTTCCTCTGCTTCGTCTCCCGCTTGAATGTTATTCGCTTGCATCTTGCGTTTTGCCTTGTCAAGTATGCTCTGCAAGTTAGCCGAAACTGTCATTGGTGTGTCGCCATAGACCTGCTCAATCAAATCACTCAGGTCGCCTGGCAGTCGAATCTGCTTTGACGCTATGCCTTGCAGAGCCAGCCACGAACGCAATAGCACGTATTCGTCATACACATACTTGTCGCCGCGCTCGAATTGCGGCACACCTTCTTTCACCGCCGGTTCAGCGATCAGCAATCGAAATGGATGCCTGCGCGTTGCGTCGTTGACCGCGTGGCGGTGCAGTCGGCCAGCGCGCTGCAAGAGCAAATCTATCGGCGCGGGATCGCTGATCATCACATCAAAATCAAGGTCAAGGCTTTGCTCGATCACTTGAGTCGCGATCACAATTGCTTTGCTCGGGCGGTCTGGATTGGCTTTGGTCTTGTCTTCTTTGTTGGGGCCGAACTTGTCCAAGACTTTTTGCTCAATCCCTTCGCGCCAGGCCATCGGAAAGCGCGCATGGAAAAGAATTACATTTTCTTCTTTGCACAGATTGGCGCTGACGACGGCCTCATAAATGTCCTGCGCTCGTGTGACCGTGTTGCAGATAACGGCAGCGCATCCGCCGGTCTGCAATTCGTCACTCAAGCGTTGTACGATGGCTTGTGGATCGCGGCCCATCCAGCCAAGTTCGAGCTGCCTTTCTGGCGGGGAGGTCAATTCGACTACATCAATTTTGCCGTCTGCGCTGGCAAACGTCAGGCGCGGGTAGCATTTCGTAGGCAACTCAACTTCAGCACCGCAATAAGCCCGCACCAATCTAGCGCGAGTGTCTTGGGGCAGTGTGGCCGAGAGGACAATCACCGACGCGCCGATCTGACGCAACCAACTGAGAAGCCGCTCAAACAACACGGACATGTAGGCGTCATAGGCATGCACTTCGTCAAAGATGACGACCTTGTGGCTCAATCCAAGCAGGCGCACAAAAAAGTGTTTAGTCTGCAATACGCTCATCAGCGCTTGATCCACGGTACCGACGCCGAAGGGTGTCAGCAAGCTCTTTTTGCGCGGCAGAAACCACGTTTGCGTTGCCGCACGGTCATCTTGCTCGTCATCTTCTTTGACCGAGTCATCGGCAGGTAACGGCCCGCTCAACAATGCCTGGGCGTGAACTAGCAGCGGATCAACCGCAGGGCCATACTGCTTGTTCAAGAACCGCGTCACGCGTTGGTGCATTTGGTTGCTTGTGGCGGTTGTGGGCATGGCAACATACAAACCAGCGCGTTTTTCCGCTTGCGCCCAACGCAGATAGGTTGCCAACGCCGCTTCGGTTTTGCCGCTTCCCATCGGGGCTTCGAGAATCACTAAAGCGGGCAACGCGAGGCCACTCAGCGCATTGCCGACCTCCTGTTGGGCCAGATTGGGCTGGAATCCAAACAAAGCAAAAAAATCAAATTCAGTTGCGTCGGGCGGTGTCTGCCAGTTGGCATTCGTGATGGCAAGTCGAGCGTGCTCTTGCGATTTGCGGACATAGGCTTCCAAATCTGATACTTCATCCTCGTAGCCAAAGTGCTGTTCATCCGATCCGAGCCAGTCCGCCACAGACACAATGCCGGAAATCAATGTCAACATCGCATTATCTCTTGCCATATCTGGCGCGAACACATGAATGGCAGGCGGCTTGAAAATGCCCGCAAGGTCTCGCACCAATGCAGTCCGTGCTTGGCTCCACGTTTCATCGCCCTTGTCTTCGCGTTTCAAGGCCGTCGGACTGAACTGTGTAGAGTTGGGCCATGCGCCGTGATGGCCGCCGATAGTCTGGGCGACAAGCCCTGCAATATCCGGCGAAAGACTTGATTGCTCGATCAGCAAACGCTCACCTTGTGGGGACCTAAGAGACCAGGTCGAGATAACCTCGTGGCGCGCGTGGCGTTCGCTCCCGCGTGCAGGCAGATTGAACCCTGCTTGTTTGAGTTCCTGCCGGATTTGGCTACGCAATGCGTCGTCAAGGCTGGGATGATCCTGAAATGCAGGACTGGCTTTTCCAAGATCATGAACACTTGCCCAGAATGCAACTAGCTTTCCAGCCTCACTCGTGTCAAGGTTCAGCCAATCGGCAATCTGTTTTTTGAGTTGATCGTTTATGGCACATTCCCAAAGGGCCAGCGCAACTTGACCCACATCAATCAGGTGACACACCAAGCGATGCACGCGCCAAGTCTTTTTGTCGGCTTTCGCCCACAGAACCAGATGTCTGGGCATCGGTTTATCTTCTACTACGCCATACAGTTTCGCCAACTTGCGGGTCTCGCCCATCAGCGCCTCTCGCAACTCTTGCGGCTCCAGAACTTGCACATCCGCTCCCCACCCGCGAATCCAGGGCAACATTTCTTTCGGCTCGGCAATGTGCGCCGTCCAGACCAGATAGCCGTCTGCTTGTTCTGCGAATTCTTGTGAGATATGCCAGCGACTTTCTTTCACGCGCGGCACGACACGTGGATGAAAACGCAGCACGACCTTGACCGGCTCGCTCTCCGAGTACCAGATGCCCCAGGCATCGCGCAGCAGCGCCTTGGGGTCAAAGTCGTCGGGTATTGTGTAACTCTCAGATGTAATCTCGGCAGAACGAATGCGCTCGATCTTGAGCGTGCGAATGGCGTTGGGCGGCTCGCGCAGCCCGATCACATGGGCGGTCTGGCCCACGGCATACGGCTCGATGAAATAGGGAGACAGCCTATAGTCGGCCACATACCCATCCGGCATTTGGTGGGTGATCTTGACCTTGCGCCCCGCCGACCAAGCGATGGTCAGCTTTTCCAGCACGTCCAGGTAGACCGGGTCGCGGAAGGCGCTTTCCTCGTCCATCACATCTGCCGAGCGCAACAAATGCTGGCTGACATTGCGATCCAGGCGTTGGAGCGCCTTGCCCAATTTTCGGAGCGCCGAGGCTGCATGCGGGTTATGCTTGTCAAAGCGAGTGGCTAGCAGGCGTGTCGCCAGGTGAATCGCCAGCACTTCGTGCAGGCTGAACGAGGCTTTGGTCAAGTCCGCAGAGCGATCCACCTTGAGCTTGTTGCTGTCGAACTCGTCTTCATAGATGCTGGGCGGCAGGTTGCCTTTGTTCAAATACTTGGTGATGACCGAACGATCCACGCCGAGCCGTCGCGCGATTTCGGCCCGGGTCAAGCCTTCAGGGTGCGCCCACAACAATTGCTCGATCTGCAACAGCCGAGTGGATTTTTCTTCTGCACGGTTCATGTGCCACCTTTCTGGCAACGGATGTCACAATCGTAACAAGTATAGCACCATTATTGCCAGGAAATGTAAACATTTGCGATTTGCTCCCCTCTCCTGATGACGGTTTTGGATCGTCAGGAGAGGGGTAGGGGGAGAGGTCACCGCCTCCGCCCAAACAGCGCGAGCCGCCCGCGTCTATCCTCGGCCAGAAGGATACCGGCCCTTTCCAGCGCGGGCAGGTCGCGCTTGACAGTCGAGCGCGGCATACTCATCTTGCGGGCTAACTCACTTTGCGAGATGCCGTTTGGATGCTGGCCGATCACCCTCGCCATTTGTTCCAACCTTTCTTGTTTAGCGTGCTTGTCTCCGAACATGGTCGCCTCCTGTGTGGTTTTACCCACAGTGTAAAGGCGACGTGTTGCCAGTACGGCAACGACGACAGGATAGCCCCAAATTGCGACCTGCCACCTGCGGCCCGAATAAGTATCATATTTATCATAGTTATTGACAAACCATGCTGTCTATGCTATAATCTCGCTCGAATCAGGCAAAAGGAGGCATCCAGCAACATGGCCGAAACATTGGAAATCCGCGACCTTCGCGTGAACGTGCAAGACAAGGAAATCTTGAAAGGCGTCACGCTGACGATCAACCAGGGCGAAATCCACGCGCTCATGGGGCCGAATGGCTCCGGCAAAAGCACGTTGGCTTATGCGCTCACCGGTCACCCCGGCTACCAGGTGATGGGGGGCGAGGTGATTTACAGAGGCCAGAACATTCTCGCCTTGCATGCCGACGAGCGGAGCAAGCTGGGCTTGTTCCTGGCGTTCCAGTATCCGGTGTCCGTTCCGGGCGTGTCCGTCGCCAATTTTTTGCGGACGGCCATCAATGCGCGGCGCAAGTCGGCCGGCAACGGCAGCAGCAAACCGATCTCGATCCCCGAGTTTCGCAAGCTCTTGCGCGAAAAGATGAAGATGCTCGACGTGGACGAAGCCTTTGCCGGGCGCTATCTGAACGACGGCTTTTCCGGCGGCGAGAAAAAGCGCGTCGAAATCTTGCAGATGGCGATGTTGGAGCCCAAGATGGCGATCCTCGACGAGACGGATTCCGGCCTGGACATTGATGCGCTGCGGGCCGTGTCGGAAGGCATCAACCGGCTGGCCGGGCCGCACGTGGGCATGTTGCTCATCACCCACTATCAGCGCCTCTTGAACTATATCAAGCCGCAATTCGTTCACGTGCTGTTGAACGGGCGTATCGTCGAATCGGGCGGGCCAGAGCTGGCGTTAGAGCTGGAAGAAAAAGGTTACGACTTTATTCGTATCCGGCATGGTGAGGCGGCGACGGGCAAGGATTAGTGTCTCCCTTCTCCCTGTGGGAGAAGGGCAGGGGGATGAGGGCTGAAATGGCGACTGAAACGGATAAAAGCAAACTGGAAGGAATGGGAGAGTACAAGTACGGCTTTAGCCAGCCGGAGGACTATGTCTTCAAAAGTCGCAAAGGGCTTTCGCGCGACGTCGTCCAAGAAATCTCGTGGATGAAGGGCGAGCCGGAATGGATGACCAAGTTCCGCCTCAAGGCGCTCGATCACTATGAAAAGCGGCCCATGCCCACCTGGGGCGGCGACCTTTCGCAGCTTGACATGGACGAGATTTACTTTTACATCAAACCCTCGGACAAGCCCACAACCAGTTGGGACCAGGTGCCGGACGATATCAAGCGGACTTTTGACAAGCTCGGCATCCCGGAGGCGGAGCGCAAGTTCCTGGCCGGTTCAGGCGCTCAGTATGAATCGGAAGTGATCTATCACAACATTCAAGAAAGCCTCACCAAGCAAGGCGTCATCTTTCTGAGCAGCGACGACGGATTGAAGCAGCACCCCGACATTTTCAAAAAGTATTTTTCCACCATCGTCCCGCCGACCGACAACAAGTTCGCCGCGCTCAACAGCGCGGTCTGGTCGGGCGGCTCGTTCCTGTACGTGCCGGAAGGCGTCCACGTCGAGCTGCCGCTGCAGGCCTATTTCCGCGTCAACGCGCGGAGCATGGGCCAGTTCGAGCGGACGCTGATCATTGTCGAGAAAGGCGCATACGTACATTACATTGAGGGTTGTACCGCACCTATTTATTCCAGCGATTCGTTCCACAGCGGGGTGATCGAGATCATCGTCAAGGAAGGCGCGCGCATGCGCTACAGCACGATCCAGAACTGGTCCACCAACATGTACAACCTGGTCACCCAGCGCTCGGTGGTCTCCCGCGACGGAACGATGGAATGGGTAGACGCCAACCTCGGCAGCAAGCTGACGATGAAGTATCCGTCGGTGTACATGATGGAGCCGGGTGCGAAAGGCGAGATTCTCTCGATTGCGTTTGCGGGCAAGGGGCAGCACCAGGACGCGGGCGGCAAAGTCGTCCACGTCGCGCCGCACACGCGCAGCAAGATCACCAGCAAGTCCATCAGCAAGGACGGCGGTCGTGCCTCCTATCGCGGCTTGCTCAAGGTTTACAAGGGCGCAGAGGGTTCACAGTCGCACGTCCAATGCGACGCGCTGCTGCTCGACGAGTACAGCCGCACCGACACGTACCCGTACATCGAAGTGGACGAGGACAAGGTCACCATCGGGCATGAGGCCACCGTCAGCAAGATCGGCGACGAGCAGCTCTTTTACCTGATGAGTCGCGGCCTGAACGAAGTGGACGCGCGGACGATGGTCGTATCCGGCTTTATCGAGCCGCTCGTCAAAGAGCTGCCGATGGAGTACGCCGTCGAGATGAACCGGCTGATCCAATTGCAGATGGAAGGCTCGGTCGGGTAACCTTCAACCCCTGCGAAGGTTCAGGCGACCGCAGGTCGCACACCTTCGCAAGGGTTCATTGCATAGGAGATGCAACGTTGACACTCGTCGAAACTGCAACTAGGACAACTGACACCTTACAAGGGTTTACACGCGAATCGCTTGAAGTGTTGATGGCTTCGCGTGACGAGCCGGCGTGGATGCGCGACCGGCGATGGGAAGCGTGGCGGGTTTTGCTGGACACGCCGTACCCGACAACGCATGACGAGCCGTGGCGGCGCACCGACATCAAGGCGCTCCCGTTGAGCGAATTCAGCGTGCTCGGTCAGCCGCCGAAACTGGACCAGGCGCTCAAGAGCGTCCCGGCGGATTGGAGGCGCGCGCTCAAATCGGACGACATCTCCGGCGCGCTGCTTTCGGCAGACGGTGTGACGGTCGGCCAGGCCGCCACAGAGGACTTGAAATCCAGCGGCGTGGTTTTCACGGACATGGACACGGCGCTGCGTGAGCACGCCGATCTGGTCGAGCCTTATTTCCTCACCGAGGCCGTCCGGCTGAACGACGACTATTTCGCCGCGCTGCACGGCGCGTTCTGGCGGGGCGGGACATTCCTGTACATGCCGCGCGGCGTCGAGGTTGCGCTGCCGCTGCGGAGTTTCACCTGGCTCGGCAAGAACGACACCAGCCTGACCCATACGCTCGTCGTGATGGGGCCGGGCAGCCGCGCCGTGTTGATTGACGAATACGGCTCCAAGAGCGGCCAGCGGGCCTTCAATGCGGGTGCAGTGGAATTGTTCCTCCAGGATGGCGCACAATTGGATTACGTCGGCATCCAGGACTGGGGCCGCGACGTCTGGAATTTCACCAACGAGCGCGCGCTGGTGAATCGCGATGCGACGCTGCACTGGATCGTGGGTGGACTGGGCAGCAAACTGACCAAGACATTCTTGGACGCGCGGTTGATAGGGCAGGGGGCTACGGCGCTGCTTTCGGGCGTGTTCTTTGCCGATGGCGACCAGCACCTTGACCTGGACACTGAGCAGAACCATGTAGCCCCGCACTGCAAGAGCGACCTGCTGTACAAAGGTGCGCTCAAAGGCAGTGCGCGGACGGTCTGGCAGGGCATGATCCGCGTGGCCAAGACCGCGCAAAAGACCGACGGCTACCAGGCTAACCGCAACCTGATCCTGAGCGACCAGGCCCGCTCCGACTCGATCCCCGGCCTGGAAATCTTGGCCGACGACGTGCGCTGCACACACGGCTCTACCATCAGCCGGATAGATGAGGAAGAAGTATTTTACCTGATGTCGCGCGGGATCAGTCGCCCGGAATCCGAGGTGCTCCTGGTCAACGCCTTTTTCACGCCCGTGCTCGACCGCATCCCGCTCGAGAGTGTGCGCGAGCGATTGAAGAAAGAGATCGCCAAGAAAATGAGTAGTTGATTCGCCTTGATGTGTCGCGCTAGGTGAGGGAAGGGAGATGAGAATGGGAAAGGATAGCTGCGTTTACCCGCAGGTCTTGGTGGAAACCAGTTGGGTTGCAGAACATCTGAATGATCCTGACATCCGCATCGTCGAATCAGACGAAGACGTTTTGCTGTACGAGATCGGGCATGTGCCTGGCGCGGTCAAGATTGACTGGCACACCGATTTGCAAGATCAGGTGGTGCGCCAATACCTCGACGCAGAACATTTTTCCAAACTGATGTCCGAGAAAGGCATCAGCCGCGATACGACGGTGGTTTTCTACGGCGACAAGAACAACTGGTGGGCCTGTTACGCCTTTTGGGTGTTCAAGCTCTTTGGTCATTCCGATTGCCGCGTCATGAACGGCGGGCGCAAAAAGTGGATTGACGAGGGCAGGGCGCTCAGCAAAGAAGCGCCCCGGTATCCCCAGACAGCCTATACAGCTCCCCGGCGGGACGACAAAACCATCCGCGCTTTTCGCGGCGACGTGATGGCGCACCTGGAAAAGAAGCTGCCGCTCGTGGATGTACGCAGTCCGCAAGAGTATACGGGCGAGCGGCTGCACATGCCCGATTATCCCAACGAGGGCGCGTTGCGCGGCGGACACATCCCCGGCGCGAAAAACATCCCGTGGGCCAGAGCCGTACAAGAGAACGGCACATTCAAACCGGCGGCAGAGCTCAAGGCGCTCTACCAGAGCGAAGGCGTCAGGCCCGGCAAGGACATCATCGCGTATTGCCGCATCGGCGAGCGCTCGTCACACACCTGGTTTGTGCTGACCTACTTGCTGGGCTATCCCAGCGTCCGCAACTATGACGGATCATGGACCGAGTGGGGCAACCTGGTAGACGCGCCCATCGAGCGATGATTCCGTAGGCCGCCATCCAAATGTAGGCCGCCATCCCGATGGCGGCATTGACTCATATGGACCGACAAGAACAAATCGAATTTCTCCTCGACCACTATGAAAACCCGCGCCACAAGCAGCCGATGGATGGTGAGGGCATGGTCATGGTCGAGGGCGGCAATCCTGGCTGTGGGGATGTGGTCAAAATCTATCTCAAGGTCAATGGCGATGGAAAAGCCGCCGTGACCTTTGAAGGTGAAGGCTGCACCATCAGCCAGGCCTCCGCGTCGTATCTGAGCGAGTTCGCCAACGGCAAAACGCTGGACGAGCTGGCACGGTTAGACCACAACGACCTGATTGACGCGCTAGGCCGCGAGATTGTCACTCAGCGCACGCGGTGCGCCACGCTTTCATTGGACACATTGCGCGCGGCTATTCGCAAGCGTGAGCGCGAGCGAGTGGCCGCGCAGATAAAATCGTAGGCCGCCATACGGATGGCGAATTGAAACCCTTGCGAATCAGTCGGGGTGATGGTATACTCCCCGACCGATTCGTTTTTAGGAAGGCCTAGATGCCATCAGTTGACACATCGTCCGCGTCCGCGCTTGACGTGCGTGCTATTCGCGCCGACTTTCCAATTCTCGAACGCCAGGTTCACGGCAAGCCGCTCGTTTTCCTCGACAGCGCCGCCTCGTCGCAAAGACCGCGCCAGGTGATTGACGCGATGGATGAGTATTACCGCCACAGCCACGCCAATGTTCATCGCGGTGTCCACACGCTCAGTGAGGAAGCAACCGATCTGTATGAAGCCGCCCGCAAGAAAGTGGCTCGGTTCATCGGCGCCAAATCCTCGCGAGAGGTCATTTGGACGCGCAATGCCACCGAATCCATCAACCTCGTCGCGTATTCGTGGGGGCGCGCCAACATTCGAGAAGGCGACGAGATCATCAGCACCGAGATGGAACATCACGCCAACATTGTGCCGTGGCAAGTGCTCGCCAAAGAAAAAGGCGCAGTGCTGCGCTACATCCCCATCACCGATCAGGGCCTTCTCAAGCTGGACGAATTTGACCGGATGCTGACCCCGCGCACAAAGCTGGTCGCTGTTGCACACATGTCCAATGTGCTGGGGACGATCAACCCGGTCCCCGAGATTGCCCGGCGCGCACATGCAGTTGGGGCGCTGTGCCTGGTGGATGGCGCGCAGAGCGTCCCGCACATGCCTGTCAATGTGCAGGAATTGGGTTGTGATTTCCTGGCGTTTTCCGGCCACAAGATGTGTGGGCCGACCGGCATCGGCGTTTTGTGGGGACGGCGGGATTTATTGGAATCCATGCCACCCTTTCTCACCGGTGGAGAAATGATCCGCCGGGTGACGCTGGAAAGCACCGAGTGGAACGATTTGCCGCACAAATTCGAAGCCGGGACGCCGGCGATTGCCGAGGCGATTGGCCTGGGTGTGGCAGTGGACTATCTGAATGGATTGGGCATGGCAGCCATTCACGCACATGGAAAGGAAATCGTTGAGTACGCGATGGAGCGGCTGGCGGAAGTGCCGGGGGTGCAAATGCTTGGCCCGACCGATCCAGAATTGCACGGCGGCCTGGTGACGTTTACGTTGGATGGCATTCATCCGCATGACTTGGCGACCATCCTGGACGCAGAAGGCGTCGCCGTGCGCGCCGGGCATCACTGTGCCATGCCGCTGCATTTGCGCCTGGGATTGCCGGCCACGACACGCGCCAGCTTTTACATTTATACGCTGCCGGAAGAAGTGGACGCATTGGTCGAAGCGATCTATCGTGCCAAGCAAATCATGAGCCGCAAACCCGTACTCTAGCTGGCGCACACTTTGCAGTGCGCCAGGAGGAATCTGTGGAAGACCTCTATCGCGAAGCCATTCTCGACCACTATCAGAATCCACGCAACTATGGCACGCTAGAGCCGGCCGATATCTCGTACGAAGAAGACAACCCAGTCTGCGGCGACCACATTCGGCTTGATCTGCGCCTGAAGGATGGCCACGTTTCTGAAGTGCGCTTCTCCGGGCATGGGTGCGCCATCAGCCAGGCGTCCGCCTCCATGCTTACCGAGGCCATCCAGGGCAAGACGCTCGAAGAAGTCAAAGCGTTTAGCAAGGACGATGTGTTAGATCTCTTGGGCATCTCGCTTGGCCCGGTGCGGATGAAATGCGCACTGCTTTCACTCAAGGTGCTCAAGGCGGGTGCGTACGGCATTACGGGTTGGCCGGATGAAGATGAAGACTGACAAATCTCAAAGATCAACGGAAGAATATGTGACGGTGGGGAAAACGTCGGACATTGCGCCTGGCACGGTGCGAGTGTTTGTCGTGGACGGGCGCGACGTGGCGGTGGCAAACGTGGACGGCCAGTTCTATGCTTTCGCCGATGTCTGCACGCATGATGACGGCCCGCTGGCAGAAGGCGAGTTGGATGGCTGCGTGATCGAGTGTCCGCGCCACGGCGCGCGTTTCGACATCACGACGGGTCAAGTGCTTTCAATGCCGGCTGTGGTTCCTTTGCCGGTGTATGATCTCAAGGTGGAAGGCGACGAGATCAGGGTGAGCCGAAACGCTAGTTAGCCTGCCTTGACAGAGTAGATGATGAAGATCACCAAGACTTTATACGTTTCAAATCGGAAAGCTTGGCGAGATTGGCTGAAGAAGCATTACGCGAGTGAGAAGGAAGTTTGGCTGATCTATTACCGCAAGCAGGCTGGTAAGCCGCGAATATTTTATAATGACGCGGTTGAGGAAGCCCTCTGTTTTGGCTGGATCGATAGCACCGTCAAGAATCTAGATGTAGACCGGTTTGCCCAAAAGTTCTCGCCCCGAAAACCCAAAAGTGAATACTCGCAACCCAACAAGGAGAGGTTACGGAGATTGATCGCGCAAGGCAAGGTCATGAAAGACGTCCTGGCAACCTTGGGCGATGTCTCCACGGAGGGGTTTGAGATTCCATCCGATATCCTGCAAGCCCTTGAAGCAAACAAACAGGCTTGGGAGAACTTTCAGCGCTATGCAGGGCCTTATCAGCGAATCCGGATTGCGTTCATTGATGGAGCCAGAAATAGACCCGCGGAATTTCAAAAGCGACTGAAGCACTTTATCCGGATGACCGAGCAAAACAGGCAATTTGGATTTGGGATCGAGACATACTTCTAATCAGCGGCGGGCTACCCCCGCGTTGCAGCCGAACGCAACCGATAGCTCTGTTTTTCCAATCTTGACGACGACCGGGCCGCGTGGCCCGGTTTTTTTATGGAGAAGGCTTGTCGCTTAATCTTGAGAGTGAACTGGATATTGCCATCGCCGCTGCGCGCAGGGCAGGGGGCTTGTTGCAAATGCACTTTGAGCGCGGCGTACAGGCGCACACCAAAAGCACGCCGTTTGACCTGGTCACTGAAGCGGATAGAGCATCCGAGGCAGTCATCGTCGCAGCGTTGACTAAAGCCTTTCCCGATCATGGCATCCTCGCCGAAGAGGGTGGGGGGAAGCACGCGGAATCCGAATACGTCTGGTTGGTGGACCCCCTTGACGGAACGACCAACTTTGCGCACGGCTACCCGCAATTCTCAGTGTCTATAGCGTTGCTGCATGCGGGCAGTATGGTTGTCGGAGTCGTGTATGATGTCATGCGCGACGAGTTGTTCACTGCCACACGCGGCGCGGGCGCGCGGTTGAATGGCCGGCTCATTCGTGTATCCTCTACACCGACTCTTATCCTCAGCCTACTTGCCACGGGGTTCCCGTATGACCGCCAAACCAACCCCCAGAATAATCTAAATCAGTTTGGCGACTCGCTTCTGCATGCTCAAGGCGTGCTGCGCGTGGGTAGCGCAGCGCTCGATCTGGCTGCGGTGGCGGCAGGGCGGCTGGATGGATACTGGGAGCTTAAACTCAAGCCCTGGGACTTGGCCGCCGGAGCGATGCTTGTGACAGAAGCCGGAGGCCGTGTGACCGACCCGCAGGGCACAGCCCCTGACCTATGGACCGGCAGCGTGGTCGCCAGCAATGGGCACATCCACGATGAGATGCTGGCGCGCTTGCGCCAAGCCGACCCCGATTGCCCAATGCAAAGCTTTGTGTTACACTGACCCATGCCGGAACAGAAGACGGCTCAAAAAGGAGAACGCCGTTGGATACAACGCTAATCCTCATTGTAGACGATCGCGCCGACATACGTCTGTTTCTGCGCGAGTTTCTTCACGTCGAAGGGTTTTCGACCGTGGAGGCCATTGATGCAGATCAGGCGGTTGAGCAAGCGCGCAGAGAGCGGCCGGCGCTGATCATGATGGACGTCATGATGCCAGGGCGCGACGGGCTGAGCGCCATTCAAGAGATCCGCGCGCACAATAACACCGTCGGTATCATCGTGATGACGGCGCATGGCACGGAGGAGCGCGCCGTGCGAGCCATGCAGGTCGGCGCCGACGATTACATGCACAAACCTTTTGATATGGCAGAGCTCCAAACCAAGCTGCACGCTGTTTTGGACAAGAGTCGCTTGCGCATCGAAAACCGCCGTCTGACCGAGCGGATGCAATGGGTGCTGAGTCGCTACATGCCACTGAGTGTCGCAGATCAGCTGATCAATGCGCCCGAATTGCCTAGCCTGGGTGGAGAACGGCAAGACGTGACCCTGTTGTTTGCCGACCTGCGTGGCTTCACCACCTTCGCAGCTCGCGCTGTCCCGGAAGACTTGATCAAACACCTGAATCGCTATTTGTCCCTGGCCACCGAGGCCATCCTGGCCGAAAATGGGACACTGGACAAGTTCCTGGGCGACGGGGTGATGGCGCTCTTCAATGCCCCTTTGCGCGATACAGAACATATGTTCCGCGCCGTGCGCGCGGCCATTGCGATTCAGCGGAATGCAGCCAAGCTAGAGCCGCTAGGAGATTCTCTTGAACCGCTTCGCTTCGGGGTCGGCGTTCATACCGGCGAAGTGGTCGTCGGCAACATTGGCGCCGCGCAGTTAATGAGTTACACAGCCATTGGAGATGACGTGAATATCGCCAAGAGGCTGGAAGAAAATGCCAAGCCTGGGCAGATCGTTGTCAGCGAAAGAGTCGTCCAATCACTGAGTGGCCGACTGCGGGTGAAACCCTTGGAACCGATGGTGCTCAAGGGTCATTTGGAAGCAATGCCAGTTTATGAAGTGGTTTCACTCCTCGACTAAACTTCCGACTATGTATATTATGTAGTTTTAGGCATACTATTTGACATAATTATTGAATCTAGTGGAGTCACGAGTTGGCAAAATGGCCTGCACGTAAAACTATCGTCCTGGTTTTCTTGGGCATCATTGCGCTCACGTCGGCGTTTGGCGCCGGTTTCGGCGTGGCGCAAGTGGTTCCATTGTCGGCTCTGCCAATCGCGCGTAACGACAGCGCAAGACTGGATACTTTTTGGCAAGTCTGGCGGCTGGTCGAGCGTGATTTCCTCGGCACACTACCTTCTAATCAGGCACGGGTTTATGGAGCCATCCACGGCTCGCTTGCCACGCTTGAGGACCCCTATACGGTGTTCGTTGAACCTCAGTCGCACCAGCGCGAAAAAGAGGATTTGCAGGGCAGCTTTGGCGGCATCGGTGTGACAATGCGTCGTAACGCGCAAGGCGATTTGGTTCTTTCTCCTATGCCAGACTCGCCCGCAATTAGAACGGGCGTTCTGGATGGCGATGTATTGGTGACGGTAGACAGCAAGCCGATCTCAGCCACGCTGTCTTTTGACGACATCGCCGCTCTGGTGCGTGGCAAGGTCGGAACAAAGGTCGCCATCAGTGTGCGGCGCAGCGGTTCAGAGGCGCTGCTCTCGTTTACGATCACACGTGAAGTCATTAACACGCCTTCGGCGGTCTACCACATTCTGGATAATGCGCCGCAGATTGGCTACATTGCCATCAGCCGGTTTACGGAACACAGCGGCGAGGAAGTCCAAAAGGCTGCCCAAGAACTAGAGCAGAAAGGCGCTCGCCAACTGATCCTTGATCTGCGCGACAATGGCGGAGGTCTGCTGACCGCTGCCATTGACGTGTCGAGCCAGTTCATGAACGACGGCGTCGTTCTATACGAACAGGAAAAAGGCAAACCCGAGCAGACATTTCGAACCAAGCCCGGTGGCGTTGCTCTCGATATGCCGCTGATTATTCTAGTCAATCACAACACCGCTAGCGCGTCTGAGATCGTCGCCGGGGCATTGCGCGATAACAACCGCGCGATTCTCATCGGCGACCAAACTTATGGCAAAGGCTCGGTGCAGCATATCTACGATCTGGGCGATGGCTCGTCACTACACGTGACGGCAGCTGAATGGTTCACGCCGAACCGGCATCAACTGACGGGGCACGGTCTCATTCCCGACGTGGTCGTATCGCGCTCTAACGACGACATCGCTGCCGGGCGCGATCCACAACTCGACTGCGCGATAGCGTATTGGCAAGGCAAATCTTAGTGTGACAGAGTGCGAGGTGATAGCATGGATTTCTTGAAAGGCATGGCAAAACTCTTGGCGGTGGCGGCGCTCGTTGCGGTCGTCGCCGTTGTGGCGTATCTGGTGGGGTTCGGCAACGGTTACTACACTGCGCGCTTGACCGCGCCGGTTGCTGCGCTGCAGACCGCACCGCTTCAACCGTCTGCAGGTGCGACACCGGCTGGCCCAGCCCCCTCCCCTACCCGCTCGCCCGCGCGAGCGACGCCAACGCCCCCGGCCGGCGCATCGGACGACGAAGAGCAAGCCTTCCAGGTCTTTTGGGAAGCGTGGAAGCTGCTCAAGGATGAGTATTACGGCGACCTGCCTGATCCCCAAAAGATGACGCGCGCCGCGATCCGAGGCGTGTTGGAAACGCTGGACGACAAAAACACCGGCCTGATCGAACCGGATATATCAAAAATCCTCAACCAGGATTCCTCCGGCGAATTTGAGGGCATCGGCGCGACGGTACGCATCAACAAAGATAACAACCTGGAAATCGTACGCCCCTTTGCCGGACAACCCGCAGAAAAAGCTGGTGTGAAAGCGGGCGATGTGGTCATCGCCGTGGACGGGAAATCCATCGCCGGCTTTAGCGTGTACGAGGCCGTAGGAGTCATTCGTGGCCCGGCTGGGACGACGGTCAAGTTGACGATCGTGCGGGCGGGCGAGGTCAAGCCACTTGAGATCAGTGTGATGCGCGCAAAAATCACGATCCCCATCGTCCAGAGCAAGCTGCTGGACGGGGACATTGCTTACGTCAGCCTGTTCGACTTTAGCTCGCCTGCATCCGGTCAACTAGAGAGCGAACTCGAGACCTTGCTGGCGAAAAAACCAAAAGGCCTGATCTTGGATTTGCGCGATAACCCCGGCGGCTACCTGCAACAGGCAATCGAGGTATCCGATCTATTTCTTGACGCCGGCGTGGTTGCCAGTGAAAAAGACAAAAACGGCAACGGGCAGACGTTTCGCTCCGGGCCGAACGGCATAGCGCAAGATGTTCCGCTGGTGGTGCTGGTGAATGGCGGCACGGCCAGCGCGTCGGAGATCGTCGCGGGCGCGCTGCAAGATCGAGGCCGAGCCAAACTCATCGGTGAGACGACGTTTGGCAAAGGCTCCGTGCAGTTGCCGCACGAGCTTTCGGACGGCTCTGAGCTGCGGGTGACGATTGCCCATTGGTTCACGCCGGATGGCCGCCAGATTCACGGCAAGGGCTTGACGCCCGACATTGTCGTTCCGTTGACTGAAGACGACGTCAAAGCTAACCGCGACACGCAACTGGAGCGCGCCGTGCAATTCCTGCTTGGAAAGTAGCGGCCCACCCTCGCCTGGCGCGCACGATTGCGCGTTGTACCCAACGACGCAATCGAGTCGCGTGCGAAGGTTGTAATTAATCTCCCATGTCAAATCCCAAAACGGAACCCGGCATCAAGATCGTCGCCACGAACCGCAAGGCGACACACGACTATACCATTGAGGACCGCTTTGAAGCCGGCATTGCCCTCCTGGGCACCGAGATCAAGTCAATCCGCGCCGGGCAGGCGAATTTGCGTGAAGGGTACGTGCAGGTGCGCGGCGCCGAGCTGTGGCTGGTCAACACTCACATTGCGCCGTATGATCCGGCGGGGCGCGAAGGGCACGATCCGCTTCGCCCACGCAAGTTGCTCCTGCATCACAAGGAAATCGCCAAGCTCTTGACCCGCATACAGGAACGCGGCTATACGATCATTCCGCTCAAGCTGTATCTCAAGAACCGCCGCGCCAAAGTCGAGATCGCCCTGGCGCGTGGCAAGCGGCAATATGACAAGCGCGAGACTATCGCCAAGCGCGAGGCTGGCCGACAGATCGAGCGGGCACTCAAGGAACGGAGCCGATGAGCGTAGAGCCAGCGGCCGCCGGCTTCGCTGCGACAAAACGCTTTGTCGTGGATGGCCTCCCGGTGTGCTCCATCCGGGGCATCAATGACCTGAAAGGAGACCTGCCGGAGGCAATCTATCACACACTTATCCCAGACCCTCTGCTCGCCCAATATCAGATTGACCCCCGCACGCTCTGCAATACCGCCGGAAATCGGCTGGTAGAGTTTACGTGCCCGCGTGGTGTCGGCACGATGGAACTCAAGGTCTGGCATCGAGCCGGCGCGCAGGACCCCCTACTCTACTTGCAGTTGGCCGACACCATCAACAATCAACTCTCCGTACTGTTGTTCGTTGCGAATGACCCCAACTTCCTGCGTTTCGATGTGGATCGTGACCCTTCCGGCCAACGGACCCAGTTTGGCACCGTACGTCGCAACATTAAGGCCGAGGTTGCGGCAATGCATGCTGGCCTGGCCCCCGGCCAAGTGCGGCGTGGCCTCAAGCTTACGCGCAAACTTGTTCCGATCTTTGAGGTATTCGTTTCCCGCTTGGGCCACCAGATTTTTTTCATGGAACCACTGGCGTATCACACAGCGCTCCTGTTCGAGCGATATGGCTGCGCTTATAGTCAGGGACGGGCCAAGATGGAATGGATTAATCGTGAGTTTGGGCCGTGTGGAGAGTTGACTGGCCGATTGGATGGCTCCACACCGTTTCGCCGGCCCAGTGCTCAGTTCACGATCCGTGGACGAAGCTGGGCCATTCACGACGGAATCCTCGGCGAACATTTCGCCGAGATACGTATGTACAAACGTGTTGGTATCAACACGGGCATCTGTACTTTCCCCGATGCAACCTGGTAAATCGGGCACCCCCATACCCTCCTACGTTTCTCGCTGTAGAACGGTTCACCGAATAAACATTATAAATATCATACTTATTGACAAAGACGCCTGCCTATGCTATAATGCCTGGCATATTGTAGGTTTGCGCTTGGAAATATGATGGTTGGAATGAATACAGCGATACAAGACACGCGGTGGGACATTTTACGCCAGTTGCGCGAACGCGGCCAGGCCAGCGCCCAGGAGTTGAGCAAAGCCCTGGGCATGTCGCCAGTCAGCATCCACTATCACCTCAATGTGCTTCAGCGCGATGGATTCGTGGCGACTCAGCCGGTGCGACGAAACATTGGCCGACCGCATTTCGTCTACTCGTTGCGCGACAGCGCGCGCGAGCTTTTTCCGCAGTCATATCATCGCCTGGCCGACCGGTTGTTGGATGAACTCAAAGCACGCCTGAGCGAATGCGAGATCGCCGATTTGTTTATGCACATCGCAAGTGACATCGCGGCTGAGCACATTTCCGTTTTGGAAGGCAAACCACTCGACCAAAAACTGGAATCACTGGTCGAGATACTGGGTGAAGAAGGGTTTCTGGCAAGAGTTGAAAAAGTCAGCGGAGGGTTGCGCCTGACTCAGTACGGCTGCCCTTACTACTATGTCGTTGAGCGGCACCCCGAGGTGTGCGAGCTTGACTTGAATCTTATCAGCGCGACGCTATTGTCGCCCGTCGAGCGACAGGGGTGTGTACTGGCGGGTGATGAGGTCTGCACGTTCCTGGTCAGAACCGAACCCCAAGCAGAGAAGGAGTGATTATGAGCGAACAAGTTCAAGCGGCCGACACGACTGTTGCGGAAGAGCAAATCAGAACGGCATTGTGCAATGTATACGACCCGGAATTGGGGATGAGCGTCGTCGAACTGGGTCTCATTCGCAAAATCGAGTTCTTGCCGGATCTGACCGAAGTCACGATGCTCCTCACGACACCCTTTTGCCCATACGGCCCGCAGCTCGCCGAGCAAGTCCGCCGCGCCGTTGAAAAAACGACTAACCAAGCTGCGCGTGTGACGCTGGCGATGGAGATGTGGGACCCTTCCATGATGGAGGGCGGCGCTCCGAGAGAATGGGGACTGTTCTAATTCCGGATTGCGTCATCGTAAGTCAGGTGTTATAATGTCGAGCGTCGAGTGCTGCAATTCGACATTGGTTATGGGGGTGTACCGGCTTCGACGGGGAAGGCTGGTCACGAGTGGCGAGCCGGGGCGCTCTGGCCTCGTTAACAACGGAGCAAACCTTTAGGTGCCAAAACACCTGTCTATGCGGGCGTCTCCAACTACGCGGCCCTTCCGTTGGCTGCCTAGCTAAAGACCTCGCTGGTCACCTGCGGGTGACCCGCCTGCCCCGATCTCGTGCTGGTGGGTCGGGAACCGGGTGTCATCAATGCCAGTGTGCGGTCAGCGGATGTCCCTAAGCTGATCTAAGAACAGGGACTGGCCCGCGCACCGCCTCGTCAACTGTGTGAGGCGCGGGCGACAGGGCGCGGTAACGCGCCACAACAGTTGACTACGCTCGTAGTCGCTTTTGGCCGAATTCTTCGGACGCGGGTTCAACTCCCGCCACCTCCACTATGAGAAACCCGGCTTCTTCAAGGCCGGGTTTCTTATTCACGGTAGCTTGTCCCCTGCCTGTTCGTCCAACCGCCGGGTGGCCTGAGCCAATTGCTCGATGAGCAATTGGTTCTCACGCCGCAGGCGAGACTCGGTCAAGGCCGACTCGACAGCCTGGAACAACTCGTCGTCGCTGAACGGCTTGAGCAAATAGTTGCGCACACCGAGCCGCAGGGCTACAATCGCAAGCTCTTCCGACCCGTACCCCGTCATCAAGATTGCCGGGGAACGGCAGCCGCCGGCGCGCAACGCGCGAAGCACATCCAGGCCGGAGATGTCCGGCAGTTGCCAATCCAGCAAGAGCAAGTCTGGCGGCGACTTTTCCGCCAATTGCAACGCCTTCCATCCGGCGTGCGCTTCCGCGACCCGAAAGCCGTGCCCTTGCAGCATGTTGCGCACGAGCGCGCGTATCTCACGGTTGTCTTCGACGACGAGGATCGACTCGCCATCGGCCATTTCGCACCTCTCATCCCTTGATGACGGCAAACGGCTCCAACCGCGCCACCTTGCGCGCGATCCCGGCGCGGTGAACGACCTCGACGACGCGATCCACATCCTTGTAGGCGGCGGGCGCTTCCTCGGCCAGGCCGGACATGGAACCGGCGCGGACGGCAATGCCCTGGTATTCCAGTTCGCCCTTGAGTTTTTCACCGCGCACCTGGCGCTTGGCCTGCGCGCGGCTCATCACGCGCCCGGCGCCATGGCAGGTCGAGCCGAACGTCTGCGCCATCGAGCCGGCCGTGCCGACGAGGACGAACGACGCGGTACCCATCGAGCCAGGCACTAGCACCGGCTGGCCGATGTCGCGGTATTCCGGCGGCAGTCCTTCAAAGCCCGGCCCGAAGGCGCGTGTCGCGCCTTTGCGGTGAACACAGACTTTGACGCGCGCTCCACCTATCTCGTGCGTCTCGACCTTGGCCATGTTGTGCGCGATGTCATAGACCTGGAAAACGTCCCAATCGCTCACCTTGCCCGCCAACACCTGTTCAAAACTGCGGCGGATGTGTGCGAGGAGCACCTGCCGATTGGCGAAAGCGTAATTCGCCGCGCACGCCATCGCCGCGAAATAGCTCTGGCCTTCGGGTGAGTTGAATGGCGCGCAGACCAGCTCGCGGTCAGGCAGTTTGATATCATATTTCTTGATCGCGGTCTGGAACTCGTCTACATAGTCTGTGCAGACCTGGTGACCAAAACCGCGCGACCCACAATGAATTTGGACGGCCACCTGGCCCTGGAATAGGCCCATCGCACGCGCGGCCTCTTCGTCATAGATTTGTGTGACCTCGTCCACTTCGACAAAGTGGTTGCCTGCGCCCAATGTCCCCACCTGCGGGCGACCGCGCTCCCTGGCGCGCTTGCTCACCTTGTCCGGGTTAGCCCCGGCCAGGCAACCGGCTTCTTCGGTGCGCGGCAAATCTTCTGCGCGGGCGAACCCTCGACCCAGCGCCCAACGCGAGCCCTTGACGCACACCTCGTCAAACTCGGCGTCGGTCACCCGCACGCTGCCTTTTTCGCCCACACCGCTGGGACAGTTGTGGTAAAGCGTCGTCGCCAGATCGTTGACGTGCGGGGCAATCTCTTCGTGCGTCAGATGCGTGCCTAGCAGACGCACGCCACAGTTTATATCATATCCCACTCCGCCAGGCGAGATAATGCCGTGCGGCAGGCGTGTGGCCGCCACGCCACCAATGGGGAACCCATAGCCCTGGTGTATGTCTGGCATGGCGAGAGCGTATTCAACAATCCCTGGCAGCGTGGTGGTGTTGATGAGTTGTTCTACACAGTGTTCCTTGAGCGCTTCTTCCAACAATTCGTCGTCGGCGTAGATGCGCGCCGGCACGCGCATATCGTCGCGAAATGTCGCGGGAATCTCCCACACGTAATCGCTGATACGTTTCATGGCCTGCTTGCTGACCATGGCCTGTCCCCTTTCAAGGCCGCATGGGGATGCGGCTCTACCGATCACACATCAAACATCAAACACAAGCGTGACCTCGTAGCCGTCACCGGACAAGACGATTTGCAGGTTGTGGAACGTGACTGCCTTGATCTGCTTTTTGAGTTCGATCCCCCTACCCGCCCGAACTGTCGCGCGCAGATGTGTCTGCTCGAAGGACTCGATGCGAAACTCGCCAAACACCTCGCCGTCCATCTCGGTGTGATAGATCAATTCGTTGAGCCAGTTGACGAGCAGCGCCTCGGCGTCCACGCCCTTGACCTCGATGGCACGCTCGTCGGTCAGTGTGACGGATGGCAGATCGGCCACCAGACTGTACATGCCAGTCGCTGCATTGACGAACAGATCCGGCAACGTCGCACCGCGCACGCGGATGGCCCAATCGGCGGTGTGTTCGACTTCGAAAAAGTCTGAACGGCTGTCCACGATACTCCTCAGTTCCATTATAGCACACCTGGCACTTGCCGATACAAGACACGCGGCCATCTCCCATCGTCTACGTTGAGACAAAGGGAGATGGCCGCATCCTCAACATCGGTGACGACCACGAGGGTCGTGACCTGGGCCTGCTGACCGTTGCTATCGGTGACGGTGATGGGATCGGCCAGGGCCAAGTTGCGGCCCGTGCCTAGCGTCCCAACCAACACGATTTGTCATTCGACACTGATCCCACTGCCTTGGATCACTTCTCCAATCTGCCAGGCCCCCTGCCCTATCGCATCCATAAAAATGCGAATCCCTTCGGGCGGGACAGCGACCAAGAGCCCGCCGGATGTCTCCGGGTCGAACAGCAGCCACTCTTGCGCCAGCGTCAACTTGCCGGTGAACTTGACACGCGGGCGGTAGAATGATTCGTTGCTGGCAGCGCCACCCGGGAACGTCCAGGCGTCGGCGTAGGTCTGCGCGCCGGGCAGCAGCGGGATATCCGCAAAGCACAGATGGAAACAGACGCCGGCTTGCTCGGCCATTTCAAGCGCGTGGCCCAAGAGTCCGTAACCGGTGATGTCTGTCGCTGCGCGTGCTCCGGCCGCCAAGGCCGCACGCGAGGCAGCCCGGTTGAGCCGGACCATGCTCTCGACGGCAGCCTGGACGTGCTCGGGCGCGGCCTGCTCGTTTTTGAGCGCCGTCGTGATGACGCCCACGCCAAGCGGCTTGGTCAATACGAGCACATCACCCACCCTCGCGCCGCCTTTGGTCAACAAGCGATCCGGGTGAACGATACCGGTCACGGCCAACCCATACTTGGGTTCCCGGTCGCGGACCGTGTGCCCACCGGCAATGGCACCGCCCGCCTCGGCCACCTTGTCTGCACTGCCGCGAAAAACCTCGGCAAAGATTTCGGGCGGCAGGTCCTCGGGGACAGCGGCCAGGTTGAGCGCGAACAGCACCTCGCCGCCCATCGCGTATACGTCGCTCATCGCGTTCGCCGCCGCAATCGCGCCGAACGAATACGCATCGTCCACCACCGGCGGAAAGAAATCCGCCGTCTGGATGATAGCCTGATCGGGACTCATGCGATACACGGCAGCATCGTCCGGCTCGCCCAGCCCGACGAGCAAATCAGGATAATCTTGGCGTTTGAAGCGTTCTTGTAACGGGCGCAGCACCTGCGCCAGGGCCGCTGGGGCCAGCTTGCTCGCTCAACCCGCGCAGGTCGCCAGCGAAGTTAACCGGATTTGTTTGCCTGTGGTCATGTTTCCCTCGTTGTCAATCAGTTACTCAGCCACTCTGATTTCCGACCTCTGACTTCCGACCTCCCAAGTATACCTTATCCACCTCTACGCGACAACCGCTTGCCGACTCGTGACCGTTGGGCTATAATCGCTTGAGACCTTGTTGAGATTTGAGATTGGATGAACCCACTTTCACGATTCGAATCATTGGCAGAATGGTTGGTCGAAGGCACGTTTGGGCGATGGTTTGCGGGACAATTGCACCCGCTCGAGGTGGCGCTCCAATTGGCACGCGCGATGGAAGATGGGCAAGTGCTCAATCTGCGCGGCGAGCGATTGGCCCCCAACGTTTACTGGGTGTATCTCAATCCGCTTGACTATGATGCGCTGCGCGAGGCTCAACCTACGCTTCCCGAAGACTTGACCCAATCCGTCGTCGAGCTGGCCGCCCAGGCTGAATTAGTGTTGCTGCAGTCGCCCATTGTCGAGGTTCACTCGGCGGAAAGCATCCCGCGCCATCGAGTGTCGGTGGCCGCGCGGTATGTCCCGCCGAACGACATCAGCTCGGGACACACGTCCGAGTTGGATATGCAGACCTCGATGGCGCTGACTGGATTAATCCAGTCGGAGCTGGAGCGCGCGCCGGATGCGGCGCCGTTCCTGATTGTGGATGGACGGCGCACCGTGCCACTTGACCGCTCTATCGTGACGATCGGGCGCAGTCTGGATAACGACGTGGTCGTGAACGACACGCGCGTCAGCCGCCATCACGCGCAGCTGCGCCGCCGCGCCGGTCGCTATGTGGTTTACGATATGGGCTCGTCGGGCGGAACCCAGGTCAACGGCGACCGCGTGAGCGAGTGCCTGCTCCAACCCGGCGACGTGATCAACCTGGCCGGCATTCAGATCATTTATGGCGAAGACAATCCGACGCCGCCTTCACCGCCCGGCCCGCAAGATACTCCACCTTTGCCAAGTGTCGAATCTCAAGACCCACCTGACGTTTGATATTTCATGGATGTGATCATCTTCATCATCCGGCTTCTGTTGACCGTGCTGCTGTATGTTTTCCTGGGGGCAGTTCTGTTCGTGCTGTGGCGTGACTTGCGCGCGTCAAAGGACGTGCCGGCCGCGATCCAGGAGCGCAAAGCGAGACTGGTGGTGTTGAACGCTTGTGATGGGTTGGAGCCTGGCACGGCGTTTTCGCTCCAACCGTTTACGACTTTGGGCCGCAGCGCCGCGAATGCCTTCGTCGTGCCGGACACGTTTGCGTCCGCCGAGCACGCGTTGGTCTCTTGGCGCGGCGGACAATGGTGGCTGGAAGACTTGGGCAGCCGCAACGGCACGCAGATCAATGATGTGTTGGTGACTGCGCCGACCGTCCTGGGCGCAGGCGATGTGATCTCGATTGGTCAGGTCAGGCTCAAATTTGAAATATCAAATGACAAAGCTCAGATCTCAAATACCGAGTCTCGATCACATTTTGAAATTTGATATTTGGAGGGAGGTTCAATGGATCTAGGGCTGCGAGATAAAGTCGCGCTCGTCACCGCCGCATCGCGAGGGCTGGGCGCAGCGGTGGCGCACCGATTCGCGCTGGAGGGCGCACGTGTGGCGTTGTGCGCGCGTGACCTGGAGCGCGCCCGCGTGACCGCCGAGCGCATCAGCCGGACCTCGGGCCTGACGGAGGTCGTCGGGTTCAAGGCGGATGTGGCCGTGCCGGGCGATGTGGATGCGCTCGTCCGGCAAACGATCGAGCGATTCGGGCGCATTGACATCCTCATCGTCAATGCCGGCGGCCCGCCCGCCGGGACATTCGACACGCTGCGGCCCGAACAGTGGGAACAGGCGACGCAGTTGACGCTCATGAGCGCTGTCCGGTTGTGTTATGCCGTCGTGCCGCACATGAAAGAAACCGCAGGGCGGCACGCTTCGCGCGATGCCGGTCCCAGCATCGTCTTTATCACGTCCAGGTCTGTCAAAGAGCCGATGGCGAACCTGATTCTATCCAATAGTATCCGCATGGCCGTCGTCGGGCTGAGCAAGTCGCTTTCGCAGGAGCTTGCCTCAAGCGGCATCCGCGTCAACGCCGTCGCGCCGGGCTGGACAATGACCGAGCGCGTGACCGAACTTTTGACTGCGCGAGCCAAGGCGAATGGCACGACGCCGGAACAAGAAGCTGCCAAGATCGTCGCGGAAACCCCGCTGGGGCGGATGGGCACGCCGGAAGAGTTCGCCAATGCGACTGTCTTTCTCGCTTCACCTGCGGCGTCATACATCACCGGCGTCACGCTGGCAATTGACGGTGGGGTGACGCGCGCGTCACTCTGATTTTAGATTGCTGAAATCAAGAATCTGCAATACAGGGAGGCAACATGGAAATCGTACAAATCGTCGGCATCGTCTTCGTCGTCGCGGTAATTCTGATCCTCGCCTACCTCTACCGCGAAAGCGCCCTCAATGAGGGCAAGACAGAGATCGGCATCGGGCCGGTCAAGTTCAAGCTGGGTGGCAAGGCGCAAAAAGCAGCGGACACCCCAGAGAACCCCGCCGCGCCACCTGCTCCCAAGATCGAGCAATCCGCCACGGACGAGGGGCGTATTGAGGACTCAAGTACGTAGAAGCCCCGCCCTCGGCGCGGTAACGCCGTTCTCGGCATGAAATCGCATCCAGAGGACGTTCCGATCATGTCATCACAAAGGAGCAACATAATGACAAAACTCTCTGATCCCATCCGCTTCGGCGTCATCGGCGGGAGTGGCATCTACAACATGGAAGCCTTGACCGACGTGACCGAGGTCAAGGTCAAGACGCCTTTTGGCGATCCATCCGACGCGGTTATCGTGGGGACGCTGGCCGGCAGCCGGGTGGCTTTCCTGCCACGCCACGGACGCGGCCACCGCATCCTGCCCACCCAGGTCAACAGCCGGGCCAACATTTACGCGCTCAAGACGCTGGGCGTGGAGTGCGTGCTTTCGATCAGCGCGTGCGGCTCCCTGCGCGAGGATTTCAAGCCGCGCGACATCGTCGTGCCTCATCAACTGTACGACCACACCAAGCTGCGCACTGGCAACACGTTCTTTGGGCGTGGGCTGGTGGCGCATATTTCGTTTGCCCATCCCTTTTGCGCTGATTTCAGCCGCCAGGTAGCCGAGGCGGCGCGTCAGGCGGGCGCGCCCGTCGTCCACGAGGGCGCAACGTTCGTCACGATAGAAGGCCCGCGTTTTTCGACCAAAGCCGAAAGCGCCACCTACCGCAAGCTCGGTTTTGACATCATCGGCATGACGGCCTGCCCGGAGGCGCAACTGGCGCGCGAGGCCGAGATGTGCTACGCCGTCATGGCGCACGTTACGGACTATGACGTGTGGCACGAGACCGAAGAGGCCGTCAACGTGGCGATGCTGATCGAAAATCTCAACGCGAACGCCGCGCTCACCAAGCAAGCCGTCGGGCATCTCATCGGGGCAATGGCGAGCGTCGAGCGCACGTGCGACTGTCAGAATGCGTTGGCGACCGCTCTCATTACGCAGCCTGAGCGGGTTCCCGAAAAATTAAGGCGCGAGCTGGCCCCCATCATCGGCAAATACTTGCCTGCGCAGATCAAGCCACGCGCGTCCTCGCGTGGGTCGCGCGCCCTAGGTCTGCGCGGCAGCGGGCGGCGCAAGTGATCTTGGCGACTCGATTGCGAGCAATCGTGCGCGCCGGGCGGGCGCACCGAAATCAGACATCGGACACAAGCAATCCGAAGGCCGAAAGCACCCGGCCTATTTCGTCACAGTTTGCCGCCATCACGCCGGACGCCTGGCGCGCAGCAACGTCGCGTGTCATCGAACGAATGTTGTTGGTCCTGGCAGCGCTATTCGTGGCGACGGGTTTTGGCCTGCTCGCGCTGTGGCCGGTGTCTCGTTTGCCATTCGGCAAGGGGCTGGCATCGTTCGCCATCTGGGCCATCTCGTTCACGCTGGCTCACCTTGTCCTCAACCGCCGCCTGCCAAATCGTGACCCGCTTCTCTTGCCGGTGTCGGCGCTGCTTTCCGGTTGGGGGCTGATCGAAGTCGCCCGGCTGGCTCCACCGTTCCTGAACCGGCAGATCATCTGGCTGCCGATTTCCATCGTCGTGCTGCTCGCCGTTGCGGCGGCGCCGCGCGATTTGCGCTGGCTGAAGCGTTACCGTTACACCTGGTTGTTGGCCGGGTTGCTGCTCCTGGCTGCCACACTCGTGTTTGGCGTCAACCCATCCGGCGCAAGCGTTGAGCGCTTGTGGCTGCGCGCCGGCCCGGTATATCTCCAACCTTCGGAAATCCTCAAGCTCTTGTTCGTGGCTTTCCTGTCCTCGTACCTGGCCGAAAAGCGCGATCTGATCACAACCACCGGTCCGCGCTTTGGCCGGTTTCGCTTGCCCGCTCTGCCTTACCTCGCGCCGTTGCTGATGATGTGGGGACTGGCGATGGTTTTGCTTGCCTCCCAGCAGGATATGGGCGCGGCAGTTCTATTCTTTTTCACGTTCTTGGCGATGCTTTACATCGCCAGCGGTCAGTGGGGGTACGTGATTAGCGGCCTGGGGTTATTTCTAGTCGGCGCGAGTGTGGCGTACCGGCTCTTTAGTCGTGTGGCATTGCGTGTGGATATCTGGTGGAACCCCTGGGCTGATGCATCCGGTCGGGCTTTTCAGATTGTCCAGTCGCTCATTGCATTGGGTGAGGGCGGCATCATCGGCCAGGGATTGGGACAGGGAGCGCCCACAGTCATTCCAGTGGTGCACAGCGACTTTGTCTACGCGGCTATCGGCGAAGAGTTCGGGTTGATAGGCACGCTGGCTGTGATAGCCTTGTTCGGCATCTTGATGCTGCGTGGCTTTCGCGCAGCCACGCGTGCCCGCGCGCCGTTCGCCCAGTTACTTGGCGCCGGCCTGGCAACGCTGATCGGTTTGCAGGCCTGGGTGATTATGGCCGGCAATGCGCGGCTCATCCCGTTGACGGGTATCACGCTCCCGTTTCTGAGCTATGGCGGCAGCTCGCTATTGGCAAGTTGTGTGGCCGTCGGCTTGCTGCTTCAAATATCAAATATCAGATTTCAAGTACCAACTGAATGACTGCCTCAATTCGCCGAATGAGTTTGGCGCTGACGGTGATGTTGCTGATATTGGCGCTCATCACCGGCTACTGGCAAGTCCCGCAAGGAGCCGCCCTGTCCACGCGAGATGACAACCCGCGCCTGGTGCTGGCCGAGCAGCAAATCCCGCGCGGCGCGATCCTGGATCGCAACGGGCAACCGCTGGCAGTCAGTCAAAGCATGTCAGCCGGACGCGACTTTGCGCGCCAGGCGTATGTGCGTTATTATCCCGACCGCGCGGCAGAACCGGTGGTGGGTTACTATAGTTTGCGTTACGGGGTCGGCGGCGCGGAAGCTGCGTTCGACGGTGAGTCGCGCGGCATAGCGGGACAAACACGCCTGGATGCCGTGATGAATAAATGGCTGCATCGCACGCCGCCGGGGCAGCCAGTCCGCCTCACGCTTGATCTCGCGGTGCAGCGCGCTGCCGATGCGGCGCTGGGTGATCGGCCTGGCGCAGTGGTCGTTTTGTCTGTGCCAGAGGGCGAGGTCATTGCGCTCGTCAGTCATCCGAACTTTGATCCGAACAAGCTCGATGATGACTGGGAGCGGCTGCGCGCTGAACCTGCATCGCCGTTGCTGAATCGCGCAACGCAAGGCTTGTATCAACCCGGCGCGGCGTTCCAAACCATCATCCTGGCCGAGGCATTGTCAAGCGGTCTGGTTCATCTCACCGACACGGTTTCTTTGGCCGGTTCACCGGTGGCTTTTGATGGGGCCACGCTGCGCTGTGCCACTCCGCCGGCTGGTGAGACGCTTGACGCGGCTTTCGCGGCTGCTTGCCCTGCGCCATTTGCCGCGCTCGCCGAGCAGATCAGCACCCAGCAGATGGCGCAGATCATGCGCCGCTGGAAGCTTGACGTTGCCCCCACCCCCTTCGAGCTGCCTACCCATGCGGCAGTCTTTGCGTCAGACTCGCTGACATCTCCTGTGTCGGTGCGAAACTTGGTCTTAGGCCAGGGATCGCTTACCCTATCGCCGCTGCAGATGGCGACCATCGCGGCAATCATTGCCAACAATGGCCGTCCCATAGACGCGCCTCACCTGACTGTGGCGCCGGCCCCGGCCTTGCCAGCACCATCCATCATGCCATCGCAAGTCGCTAGAGCAATCCAATCTGCATCGTTGATACGCGATGATCTCGCAGGCCAAGCCGCTCTAGCCATCAGCGGCAAAAGCCAAATCGCCTGGTTCACCGGTTTTGCGCCAGCCCAATCACCTCGATGGGTCATTGTCGTCTTGCTAGAAAACGGTGACGCGGCGACTGTGTCTACAATCGCCGCGCGAATTCGCCCAAAACTTGCCCCGTAATCGGCCACTCCCCTGCCAATAATAAACCCGAAATAAACCCGAATCGGCAAGCGGCTACGCATAGCCTCTTACATTTTAAGAAAACAAAACAAAGCCTGCACCCATCCGGTTTGTCTTGGCTACGCGAAATAATCTCACAAGTGCAGAATTTCCAGGTATTCTTCCCGCACCACCGCTTCGCTTGCCAAGCCCAATTCGATCAGCAACTCGCCGATAAGACCCGCCTTTCGCTCTGCATCGCGGCTCGACCAAGTGCGGCTCTTAATCTCCAAAAAGCTCCCGGCCGGCTCAGGCTGAATGATGTAATCCAGATTGACGGCGAAATCAGTGCCTTTGTACACGATGTGATAGCGTTGGCGATGCTTGTGAATTTCGAACTCGCCGGTTGGGCGAAAATATTCACGGTAAAAACGGAGCGACCGGTCAGCCCGCGCAGTAAAACGCGAACGCGACAAGAGAACCGAGTTGGCGAATTCGCGCTCTTTGCTCGGTCCGACCAAGGTCAGGCCATAACGGCTTTCGGCGATTTCGCCATTCGCGTCAAAGATTTCATCTTCACGATAGCGGATGCGACCGACAGACGGATCGGCGAAAAGGAAGTACGTGTCGAACTGGCGACGGACAGAAGAGCGTTGAATCGTCACCGCGCCGCCTCGCCGGTGAAGGGCAATATCCACGCACGTGAGCGCAGCATCGTCTAGCCGAATTTTGACTTGGACTTCGAACATCTCCTCTTGCGCCAGTCCGCCGATGGCGACCAGCTTATCCAACAAATTACCCTCACGCGCGACGAGAAACGCATCAATCTGCACGGCGATTTCTTGCGCGCGGGCACGAAGCTGTCCCGCATCTATCGTCTGAAGCTGCGCGTCACGCAGGAGGCAGCGGCCATCCACCCAAACGTGGCACACATCAGTGCTCTTGCCGGCATAGACGATTTCCGAATAGATGGCATCGGGGTCGCGGGCAAAATGTGGAGTGTTGTGCAATCCGTCCAGAGCAACCACCATGACATCGGCGCGCTTGCCTGGTTCAAGTGAACCGGTCACATCGCCCAAGCCAAGCGCACGCGCCCCCTCAATGGTTGCCAGGGCCAATGTCTGTCGCGCAGGCACAACTACTGGATCTCCACTCATGCCTTTGGCAAGGAACGTCGCCAGGCGCATCTCCTCAAACATATCCAGGTCGTTGTTACTGGCCGCGCCGTCCGTGCCGATGCCAACATGCAACCCCTCCGCAAGCATCTGCTTGACTGGCGCGACGCCACTGGCAAGCTTGAGGTTGCTGCTGGGATTGTGCGAGACGCCGGCTCCGGCTTGATAGAGGTCACGAATTTCTCCTGCGTCCACGTGCACGCAATGCGCGCCCAAAACCCTGGCGCGGAAAAGCCCCTGTTTCTTCACCCATGTAACCGGCGGCACGCCGTGAGTCTTGCGGCTTTCGTCTACTTCGAACGAGGTTTCCGAGAGGTGAATGTGCAACGGCACATCGTACTGAACTGCGAGGTCAGTGGCAGCCTTGAGGATCTCGGGCGTGCAAGTGTACGGCGTGTGGGGGCCGACCGAAGGCACGATGAGACGATGGCCTTTCCATTTTTCGATAAACACACGACAATAGTCCAGACTTTGTTCATAGCTATCCGCGTCAGGCGATGGGAACTTTAACACCGTCTCCGAACACACCGCATGCATTCCAGCCTCGGCCGCCGCGTCCGCCACCGCATCTTCAAAATAGTACATGTCGGCGAAACACGTCACGCCGCCGCGAATCATCTCCGCACAGGCCAGGAGTGTGCCCAGCCGGACGAAATCGGGGTTGACGAACTCGCGCTCGACCGGCATGACATAGCCGTGGAGCCAAACGTCCAGGCGCAGGTCATCAGCCAGGCCGCGCAGAAGCGTCATGGGCGCGTGAGTATGAGCATTCACCAGACCGGGGATGATGGCGCAGTCCGTACAGTCCACGACATCGGACGATACGAAATCACGCAGTATCTCTTTTGCCGGGCCCACCGCAGCGATGCTCCCATCTACCATCGCCAACGCGCCGTCGGTGACGACGTGCAAGTCACCATCCATTGTGACCAGTGTGCCATGAGCTAGAATCGTATCGGCTTGTTTCACATGGACCTCCGGAGGGACCGTAATGATTGGCGGGATTATATTCTTTTCGACGCGGAAAGCACTGCCCTCAGGGCGAGGGCAGCGTAAGAGGGTTTACGCTATTCAGGGTCACCTGGCAGCAGATGGCACGCCGATGGCGTTATCGAGATTCGCCTGGTGCAGTGTCGCGCCCTCCAGGTCCGCGCCGTCAAGATTGGCGCCGCGCAGATCGGCTTTCCACAAGTTGGCGTCGAGCAGCGTTGCGTTGCGCAAATCAGCCCCGGCCAACTTGGCGCCAGCCAGGTAAGCGCCGGTAAGGTTAGCGGACGTCAGCCGAGCACCCGTGAGGTCAGCCATCCAAAGTGTGGCATCGGTGAGGTTCGCCGCAGAAAGGTCGGCTCCGGCCAGCGTCGCGCCGGCCAGGTTGACCATCACCAAAGCCACACCGGAAAGGTCAACGCCGCGCAGATTGGCCCCGCTGAGATTGGCGTGCGCCAGATCGAGGACGCGCAGGTCAATGTCGCTCAGGTCTACGCCGGCAAAGACGCCCATCTCTTTGCTCCGCACGAGCGCGGAAATCTGTTCGAGGGTGAGTTGCTTGCCCGATAACATCGGACCTCCCTGCAAAAGTGTACCACAGGTGGGACAGGATGCAAGAACGTACTGCGTGTTGCGTGATGAGAGAATGATTGACATGGGTTGCAGCGCGTGCTACAATGCCGCCATTATATGGGTGGAGAAACGAGATGAACAAGCCTGTAGTATACCTGGATCATGCCTCGACCACACCGGTTGACCCGCGCGTGGTCGAGGCGATGCAGCCTTATTGGTCGCACGTGTATGGCAACACGTCGTCCATCCACTCGGTGGGGCGCGCCGCACTCAAAGCCCTGGACGAAGCGAGGCGAACCGTGGCGGACATCTTGAGCTGCCACCCGACCGAGGTGGTGTTCACCGGCTGCGGGACTGAAAGCGACAACCTGGCCGTCCGCGGCGCGACATTCGCCGGGCGGCGCTCCGGGCGACGCCACATCATCACCACGCCCGTTGAGCACCACGCCGTCGGCGCGACGGTCGAGCAGCTTGACGAGATGTTTGACTTTGATGTGACGATTGTGCCGGTAGACGGCGACGGGCGCGTGAACCCCGATGACATCGCCCGCGCCATCGCCTTGCGGCCCGACACGGCGCTCATCAGCGTGATGTACGCCAACAATGAAGTCGGCACGATTCAGCCGATTGCCGAGATCGGTCAGATTGCAAAGGCCAAAGGGATTCCGCTTCACACGGACGCGGTGCAGGCCGGCGGCGCACTCGATTTGAGTGTGGACAGATTAGGCGTGGACCTGCTTGCGTTGAGCGCGCACAAGTTTTACGGGCCAAAGGGCATGGGGGTATTGTACATCCGACGTGGAACGGAACTTGTCCCAGCGTTGACCGGCGGCGGGCACGAGCGTGGGCATAGGCCGGGCACAGTCAACGTCGCGGAAATCGTCGGGCTGGCGACGGCACTCAAGTTGGCACAAGAGAGCCGCGAAAGCGAGAACGCGCGCGTCAGCCGCCTGCGCGACAAACTTGTTGCGGGCGTGCTCGAGCGTGTGCCGGATGTGCGGCTCACCGGTCATCCGACGGAGCGCTTGCCCAACAGCGCAAGTTTAGCCTTCAAGGGCGTGGACGGCGAAAGCATCTTGTTGGCGCTCGACCTGGAAGGCATCTGCGTGAGCACCGGCTCGGCCTGCACGACGGGAGAGACGGAGCCCTCATTCGTGCTCAAGGCGATGGGCCTGCCGCGCGAATGGGCCATCGGCAGTGTGCGGATGACGCTCGGCCATGCGACGATGGAAGCGGAGGTTGAGCGGGTGTTAGATGTATTACCGACGGTCGTCGAGCGGCTGAGGGCGAATCGGTGATCATCAACAACAGATAGACATGGACATTTCACAAATTACGGATTACCTGTATGTGGGCGCGCAACCGAGCGCGCAAGACGCCGAACGACTCCGCGCGCTGAATGTGCGGCTGATTATCTCCATGGCAGGTACTATCCACCCGCCTGAGGCGTTGACACGGCCGCCGCTCAGTGTGCTGTGGCTACGAACATACGACACGATTTTCACGCCCATTCCAATCGGTAAATTGATGAAGGGGGTGCAGGCGGCATTACCGGTTATTCAGGGCGGCGGAGGTGTGCTGGCCCATTGCCGTGAGGGAAGGCACCGCAGCGTCGCAATGGGTGCAGCAATCCTTATCGCCATGGGCCATTCTGCCGAAGAAGCTATGCAGCTCTTGAGCGCTCGCCGAAAGAAAGCGGATCCACAAGCTTGGCACATCAGACGGCAGATCAAGAAATTTGAAAAGCATTGGCAAAGTGCGCCAACGACCAAGGTCAAGATTTAATGCGAGTAGTTGTTGCCATGTCTGGCGGCGTGGACAGTTCCGTCGCTGCCGCGTTGCTGGTGGAACAGGGATACGACGCCGTCGGCATCATGTTGAGGTTGTGGAGCGAGGGCGAAACGCCGCAGGTCGGCATAAGGAACGCCGCCATAGGGATGGCGGCCCACAAAGGGATGGCGGCCTACAAAGCCAATCGCTGCTGCACGCCGGAAGACACAACGCTGGCCCGCCGCGTGGCCGATCAGATCGGCATTCCGTTTTATCTGGTCAACGTGGCGGATTCATTCAAGCGCCTGGTCGTGGATGACTTTATCGCGCAGTACGCCGCTGGACGCACACCGAATCCGTGTATGAACTGCAACCGCTACGTGCGGTTTGAGGTATTGCTGAACAAGGCGATGGGGCTAGGCGCGGAAAAGTTAGCGACGGGGCACTATGCACGAATCAGGCCCCCCCTCAATTCCCCCCGCGCCTTCGGCAGGGGGGAAGCGCCCCCACCCCCCGGCCCCCTCCCCCGCTTCGCAGGAGAGGGGGAGTTCCAGTTGCTCCGTGCGGTGGATCGGAACAAGGACCAGTCGTATGTCCTCAGCGTGTTAACGCAAGACAAGCTCAGCCGTGTAATGTTTCCGCTGGGCGAGCTGACTAAGCCACAGGTCCGTGCGATCGCGGCCAAGAAAGGTCTGCCTGTTGCAGAAAAACCGGAAAGCCAGGACTTGTGCTTTTTGTCCGACGGCGACTATCGCGGGTTTCTGATGCGCAACGCGCCGGACACAGTGCGCCCCGGCCCGATCCGCGACATGTCCGGGCGCATACTGGGTCAACATCAAGGGCTGCCGTTCTACACCATCGGGCAGCGCAAGGGCATCGGCACGCTTCGCGCGGGACCAGAGGCACTATACGTCATCGCGCTGGATGTGGCCGACAACGCACTGATTGTCGGCACGGCAAAAGAATTGGGCCACAGCGAGTGTGCGGCCTTGCGCGTGAATTACGTGTGCGGCGAGATACCCGACTCGCCGTTTCGCGCCACGGCCAAAATTCGCTACAAGGCGCATGAGGCAAACGTCACCGTCACCCCCCTGCCCCACGATTCGGCGCAGGTTCAGTTTGACGATCCACAGCGCGACATCACGCCGGGGCAAGGGATTGTGTTTTACGACGGGGAAATCGTCATTGGTGGTGGAATCATTGCATGATGTGTACTGCGCGGAATAACACAGGAGGCTGCGTTGACTCAAGACATCGTGACCAAGATCGCCGTCCTCGGTGGGACGGGCAAGGAAGGCTCGGGTTTGGCGCTGCGCTGGGCTGCCGCCGGTTATGATGTGACCCTCGGCAGCCGCGAACTAGAAAAGGCGCAGCGCGCCGCCGCCGAGTTGAATGTGACGCTCGGCCAAGATAGCGTGCGCGGGCTGACCAATCGTGATGCTGCCGCGCAAGCCGACATTGTCGTGATGACGGTGCCCTATGCCGCCCACGCTGCCACGCTTGAATCTGTCAAGGACGTCGTGCAGGGCAAGGTTTTTGTGGATGTGACGGTGCCGCTCGACGCGCAGAACGTCCGCCGCGTCAAAATGCCTGCAGCCGGCTCGGCCTCAGTTGAGGCGCAACAACTCTTGGGTGAAGGCGTCAAAGTGGTGGCGGCCTTTCAGAACATTAGCGCCGAGCATCTGAAATCACTCGATCGCGAAATCGAGTGTGATGTGTTAGTATGCGGCAATGACAAGGATGCCAAGCAGCAAGTCATTGAGCTGGCCGAAGCCGCTCGTGTCCAGGCCTGGGATGCCGGGCCGATCGAGAACGCGCTGGTCGTCGAAGGCATGACCAGTGTGCTCATCAACCTGAACATCAAGCACAAAGTCAAAGCGGCCGGAATTCGGATCACTGGCATCCCAAGGCCGTAGAGCGTGGAGAGTGGAGCGTAGAGCGCGAGGAGTTTTCACGCTCTACGCTTTCGGCTCAGTGTTGTTTCATGACGAGCGGCAGATAGAGCCTATAACCACCTGGCTGCTGCGTCACACTTGTCAGCAGCGAGACGTAAGTGGGTGTGATGTTGTCCGCCATAATCAGAGCGTGGTTATACAACTGAGCGTAGCCACCCAGCACGTTCACGCGCACCGTCACAGTGTGGTTCCCTGTCCCCGGCCCAACAGAGGGAGCCGTAAAGAGAAGCACGCCATCCGAGTAGGACTCCGCCGCCGGATAGGTGGACACGAGTTGTACGCCGGCGGGCAGAAAATCGTACAAACGAACATTGGACGCCTGCGAGCCTGTCGTGTTGGAGTACGTGAGCGTGTAGGTGATTTGTCCGCCCGAGACGGGGGCGCTGTTATCAACCGTCTTGCGGAGACCAATCGGACTGGTGAAGGTCAACGACGGAAGTCCGCTGGACGCTTTTAGACCCGGGGCGGACAAAAGCCAGGCGCTGAACACGGCCAGCCCAGCCACGCAGATCAGGACGACGACAGATCGAATAGGAAACGGCTCGTTCATCCTTTTACCTGACATGACGACCTCCATAGTTTTGTTGAACACGAAGCTGAACATGGATTCGCGCACACAAGTCGCTTACATGGTCACCCTCCCTATTGATGTTACTTGGCCTTGCCCAAGCGCAAATACTCTTTGGGCCGGAACATGTCCTTCCACGGCTCACGCAAGATGCCGCGCGACGAACCTGCGCCGGGCCAGTAATTCGCCCCTCGCACGACGACGACCGGCAGTTGCGCCGTCGTCTGGCCCATCAGCATAGAGGCTGCCGCCGCGATTTCGTCGGCGCGGTTAATGATCGTGCGCTCCATGACGTAGCCAAAGATATCGGTCTGGCCGCGCATGTCTATGAGCGGATCCATCCCCGCCACGCCAATCGCCATCCCCATCACGCCCTCGCGGAACGGACGGCCCAACGTGTCAATGATGAGCACGGCCAGTTGCTTGCCAGAGAGCGACTGAAGTCCCTCTTGAATCGCGCGCGCCGATGCGTCCGGGTCTTGCGGCAAGAGCATCAGGGTCACATCGTCACCCTGCTCGATATTGGAGCGGTCAATACCGGCGTTCGCGCAGATAATACCCAGGCGATTCTCCACCACCAACAGATCAGGCCGCATCGCCATCACGCCGCGCGACTCACGGAGCACCACTTCTACAAAGCGCGCGTCTTTGCGCGCCAAAGCGGCTACCTCCAATGCTTCGGGTGAAGGCTCGACCTGGCTCAACCGGACCGAACGTCCCTCGGCTTTGGAGACAACCTTTTGCGTGACGACGACCACATCGTGATCCTCAAAGGCCAAGTCCGCTGCCTGCGCTCGCTCAAAGATAATGGCCGGCAGATCGTCGCCGGGCTGAATCATGGGAATATCGGGAATGGCCATGATTTCGATTTTGGGCAAAGGCAGTGTCTGACGATTCGCTGCGTCCACGGGCAACTCCATTGATTTGAGACTCTTTTCAGCTAACCTAAACAATGGTAAACTTGCGCGTACCTGCCAGAGTACAGGTCATCTTTCTAGTGTAAGCCCGGAGACCCCAAAGGTCAAACCGGAAGGGAGTGACGATCAACTGATGAACCGCATTACATTCATGGGCACGCCCGAGTTCGCCGTGCCAACGTTGGCGATGTTGGCAGAGAAAGTCGTCGGCGTGTTCACGCAACCCGATAAACCCGCCGGGCGTGGACGACAACTGACCGCCTCGCCGGTCAAGCGTTGGATCGCTTTGCATGAACCCAGCCTGCCGGTCTTGCAGCCGCGCACGCTGCGCGACGCCGCCGTGCAGGCCCAACTGGCTGAGATGAAACCGGAAGTGATTGTCGTCGCGGCGTTTGGATTGCTGCTGCCTCAGCCTGTGCTCGACCTGCCGCCGCGCGGCTGTATCAACGTCCATGCCTCGCTGCTGCCCCAGTATCGCGGCGCAGCGCCCATCCCCGCTGCGATCCTCAATGGCGACACGCACACCGGCATCACGCTGATAAAGTTGGACGCAGGGATGGACACGGGGCCGATCATCGCGCAAGCCAGCCTGCCCATCCAGCCTGATGACACGACCGGCACACTTTCGGCGCGGCTCGCCGAACTCGGGGCGCAGTTGACGGCTGCAACATTGCCACGTTGGCTCGCGGGCGAGATCACGCCGCAGCCGCAAGACGAGACCCAGGCTACGCTCGCGCCCAAGCTGAACAAAAACGATGGGCGACTGGATTGGTCCAAGCCGGCAGTGGAACTGGAGCGGCGCGTGCGCGCGTTTTTACCCTGGCCCGGAGCTTTTACGACCTGGAGTGGCAAGCTCTTGCGCGTCCTCTCGGTTCAGGTGACAGGCCGCAAGGCGCAAGGAACAGCAGGCCTGGTCGCGAAGGATGAAGGCGGCATTGGCGTGGTGACCGGCGAAGATGTCTTGCAGTTGGGTATGGTGCAGTTGGAAGGCAAGCGCGCGATGAGCGCGGTGGACTTTACACGCGGCCAGCCGGCGTTCGTCGGCAGCCGGCTTGGAGAATGAAATGAGAATCGTTGTCGTCGGCGCAGGCGCTATCGGCGGATTTGTGGGGGGTAAACTTGCGGCTTCCGGTCACACCGTGACGTTCGTTGACCGGCCTTTTTTTGCAGACGCCGTGCGCGACAAGGGGTTGCGCATCATCGAGCCGGACAACACGACGACGATCCATCCGACGGTCGTAACCCAACTGGCAGAAGCCTTCAGCAGCTCATCGCCCGCCGACTTGGTTTTGATTTGCGTCAAGACGTTCGATACGCAAGCGGCAGTTGACGAACTGCGACCGTACGGCTCGCGGCTCCGACATATCCTCTCGCTTCAGAACGGCCTCAACAATGAAGATATTCTTTCGCAAGCGTTCGGCGCGGACAAGGTCATCGCGGGAACGATCACGCATCCCGTCGTCGTGCCGGAGCCGGGCGTGGTGCGCTCGGAAAAGGAAAAAGGCGGCATCGGCGTGGCGCTGGTGAATGGGCAGAGCGCCGACTCGTGGGCCGACACGCTGAACAAGGCCGGCATCGTCACGCGCGCATACACCGACTATCGCGCGATGAAATGGTCCAAGCTCCTGCTCAACATCATCGGCAATGCGACTTCGGCGGTGTTGAACATGAACACAGTGCACGTATTCGCCGACCGGCGGCTGTTGTGGCTGGAGGCAGAGCAGTTGCGCGAGGCTATCCGCGTGATGAGGGCGCTCAAAGTCCAGCCCGTGTCGCTGCCAGGTTATCCCGTGCCGCTGCTGGTTCTGGCCGTGCGATTCTTGCCGACGCCGCTGTTGGGACTGGTCATGCGTCCGCTCGTCGTAAGCGGGCGCGCGGAAAAGCTGCCGTCGCTCTTGATCGAGCTGAACCGCAATAGCGGCCGATCGGAGATTGACGAACTCAACGGCGTGGTAGCCAAGATGGGGCAAAGTGTTGGCGTGGCGACGCCGGTGAATGACACACTCGCCGCCACCGTCAACTTGCTGACCATGATGCCATCCCAGCGTGAAGTCTGGCGCGACAACGTCGAGCGGCTGATGCTGGTGGCGCGAGGGGCGCAAAAAAAGCCCCCTGGCGACTGAGCGCCAAGGGGTAAACTACCGATATTGCCAAGCGACAAATGAACATCAGCGATACACGTCACGCTGGTGTCCAACGTGAAGCACTGTCACTACCTGTAGCTTATCGTCAATCTCGTAGACAACGCGATAGACGCCGACTCGGATACGCCAACCCTCACGTCCGCTCAGTTTTCGGCAACCGCGCCGCCTGGCATCTTCGCCAAGCCGGTAAATAGCGGCCTTTACCCGCTCATATTCCGCCGGCGGAAGCTGAGCCAGTTCCTTCTGGGCGCCGCGCAGGATAAAAAGGTTCATTTCCGAGCCCGTTCAATTTCCGCGACGGCCTTGTCAAACGGAATAGCTTTGTCCCCAGAGTCCTTGGCCGCATCATAAGCCCGGATAGCAGCAAGTTCCTCTAGTTCCTCAAGCATTTTGCGGTAAGCGCGAATATCGAGCAAAACGCTCACCGGTTTGCCTTTCTTATCCACGACATACCGTTCATTAGTCGCCAACGTCATGTCTACCTCCATCAGCCAAGTCAGCTTCGCAGTCATATCGGCTCGCGCTTTGCACTCCACGCTCTACGTCACTCTTCTTCCCCCCACACCTCAGCCTCGAAGCCGTAAAGCTGCGCGTCCTTGTCCTTCCAGGCGTTGGATGGGAGTCGGGCCTTGTGACACAACCCACGCAGGAATTCTTCGCGGTCCCAGCCCTGCTCGGCCGGAACCTGCGGCAAGAGCAAGCCCCGGTCAAAGCCTTTGACGATCATCAACCCATGCCGCCCGACGACAACTTCTTCGGGCTTGATCGGCTTCATCGGCGTGAGCGCGCTGATTTCAATGTGCAGGCCGGGCACTTCGTCCGTCGTCACGGGCCGGAAGCGCGGGTCGTCGGTGGCGGCAGCAATCGCCATGTTTCTCACACATTCCCACAGCGGCTCGCGTGCAATCACTTCGCCGATGCAGCCGCGCAGACCGCCCGTCTCCCGCACACGCAACGTCACAAAGACAGCGCGCTGTTCGGTCAACGCAGGCGAAGTCGGCTTGAAATCGTGCTGCTTGCCTTTGCTCAGATAGTCATTCAACGTTTGCCGCGCGAGGTGAAGGAGTGCCTGCTTGTCTTCTGCCGAGAGATCGGACTCGTTGGGCGTATCAGTCATGTTAACCTCCTTGCGAAGCAGAACCGCGCGCAAAGCGCACCGCGCCATATCCCACCACGCGATGCTTGTCGCCATATTCCACATCGCCCGAATTGGCGTACTTGAGCACGTCCACTTGCTCTGCGCCGATCTCGCGCGCATAGAGCATCGTCGTCATCACCGGCCCCTCGCCGCACATGCAAGTATGCAGGTCGCCAATCCCCTCGCTCATACAGTCCTCGATGCTGCCTTGCAGCGCCAACGGATCAAGGCTGACAACCGCCGCCAGGCTGGCATGATCCACTCGGACGGCGTCGTTGTAGCGCGGGTAATGCGAAAGGTCGGAACTGGCAACGACGAGCGCGCGGCGATCTCGCAGTGTCGCGGCCAGCGCGCGAGCGAGCGCCTCACAGTTTCCCAGCGTCGGTTCAGCGACGATGATGGGCACGAACTTTTTGCCCGGCTGGACGCGCTGCAAGAATGGCAACTGCACCTCGATGGAGTGTTCAGCCTGGTGCGCGCTGCGCTGGAACGTGATGTGGCTGTCAGCCTCCATCAACGCGTGCGCCAATTGACTGTCAATCGGCACGTCACCCAGCGGCATGGCAAACGCGCCTTCGGGCCAGATGGCGAGCCCGCGCGCCATCGGGTCGGTATGGTTTGTGCCCAGGATGACGATAGCATCGTAATCCACACCCTCGGCCTGCTTGAACGCCTGCGCCGCGACGTGGCCCGAAAAGACGTACCCGGCATGCGGGCTGATTAACGCCACCGGGTCTGGCCCAGACTTGACCGCTCCACCCAAGTAGCCATCCACCGCCGAACGCAACTCGTCCGGATCACCAGGATAAAACTGGCCGGCAACGGCCGGCCTGCGAATGATCGAAGTCTTGGTGGTCATATTTCACCTGCGCTCTCTACGCCAGGGCGCATCCCTGCGCCGCTCGTAATCAGGATAGCACAGACGAAAAGAGAAGTCAATCACCCCCGCCAATCACGGCGATGAGCTTGACCACGTCCCCGTCCTGCAGAACGTAATCCTTTGGCTGTTGCGCGTCGTTGACCAATACCAGCGCAATGATCTCTGGCGGGATGCCGAGCGCCGTCATCGTCTCGCGCACCGTGCGCCCGGCGTCCGCAGCAACCTCGGTCTGCCCGCCGATATAACTCTTGAGTGTGCCAATAGGTCTGATGTATGCTGACATAGTCAAAAGTCGGAAGCCAGAAATCAGAGATCGGAAAGTAGAAAATGGAGGTTGGCGAGCGCCTGCCCTCCAACCTCCAACATCCGACCTCTGATCTCCGACCTCCGATTTTCGAAACTCAGGCTACCAACGCCGAAAGCCCCAGCCGTTCCAACGTCGTAGGCGCTGGCAATCCGTTCGGCGTCCAGCCACGCTGCTCATAGTACATGTCGAGCAACTTTTGCACGTCCTCGAGCTTGGTTATCTGCCCGGCGGTCACGCCCGTCTTGGGTGGCTCTTCGTAAAAGCGCGGGGCAGGCATGTCCCATTCGCGGCCAAAGCCTTCGTTCTCGCGCGCCCAATAGAGTCGCGTCAGGTTCCAGATGCGGTCGCCGACTTTTTCCAGGTCCTGCCAGTTGCGATGCACGCCCGTGACCGCCTCGAGCGCAGGCACGTACAGCTCGCGGTCAATCGAAAGCTCGACCCACTGCAAGCGACACGCGCCCAGCACGTCAAACATCGGGCGAAAGTTTTGCAGCCAGATAACGCGCGCCACTTTTTCCGGCACGACTTTATCGCGGCCCACCTGCAAGTCGTAGGTAATGGCCCAGGCGCGGTTGTGATGCGCGCCTACGTCGCAGGTCATGTACGAAAGCAACATGGCCGTAGCATTGTGCGTGGCGTAGGCCGACTGCTCCATCCCCTTGACCTGGATGGCGAATTTTTCACTGCCTTTGCCAACCTTCTTGGACGCCTTCTTGACGCCCTCGGCCAGGAGTGCACCCAGTCCTTCACGCCGGGCAATTTTTTCGATCATGGCGAACACGGCCTGGACATTGCCGAATTTCAATTCGATGCCGCCGGTATCCTTCTGCGTGAGGATGCCTTTCTCGTAACACTCCATCGCCCAGCCGATGGCGCTGCCGGCGCTGATCGTGTCAATGCCCAGGTCATCGCACAGCAAGTTGGCCTGCGCCACATCCTGGATGTCCGAAAGGCCAACATTGGATCCGAGCATTCCGATGGTCTCGTACTCTGGCCCTTCGACGTTGGAATTGTAGCGCTTCATTCGACTGTACTTGCCGCACGGCGAAGGACACCCAAAGCAACCTTTATCCGTGATGACGATCTGCTCACGCATCACGGGGCCGTAGAGTGTCTTGCCGCCCTCGAACGATCCGGCGGAAAAGTTGCGCGTGGGCAGCGCGCCAACTTCATCACACCAACTCACGACAATCGTCGTGCCGAAATCCTGCCAGGGCTTTAATCCCTCGGCGTCTTTGCACGCCTTGAACAGCGCCATGCCTGCCTGGCGATAACCCGCCAGGTCCGCGACAGAGATGGATTTCGTTCCATGCACGACGATGGCCTTGACCTTCTTGACGCCCATCACCGTGCCGACGCCGCCGCGCCCGGCCTGCCGGCCATAGTCGTGATTGATAGACGCAAACGACACGCCGTTTTCTCCGCCGGGGCCGATAGTGGCAACCTGGAACTCTTCACCCAACTTTTCCTTGAATTCCTTCTCGACAGAGATCGTTCCCTTGCCCCACAGCGAGGAAGCATCACGCAGATCGACCTTGTCATCGTCAATGAACAGGTACACCGGCTTGGGGCTGATGCCTTCCAGGATGATGCTGTCCAGTCCGGCGTATTTTAACTCGGCGGTGAACAGGCCGCCCAGCGATGAGCTGGCATAACCGCCGGTCAACGGCGATTTGGTCGTAAAGTCGCACTTGCCCGCGCCAGGGATCATCAGTCCAGAGAACGGGCCGCTGGAAATGATGAGCTTGTTTTCCGGGCCAAGCGGGTCAGCCCCTTTGGGCACCTCTTTGAACAAAAAGTACGCGCCAAAGCCGCGCCCACCGATAAAGTCGCGCGCCACGTCGGGCGGAGTAGGTTCTTTGCTAATCTTGCCGGTCGTGAGGTTTACGCGCAGAATATTGCCACCATAGCCATTCATGATTGCCTCCCTATGCCACCGCTGTGCTTACGCCGGCGGATTCAGTTTCGGCGACCCATAGCGCGCTCATTCCACACACGCTGACGCAATCGCCGCACAAGTCGCACTTCCACGAGCTATCGGCCAGCTCGGTCCGGACGAACATCACTTCCTCCGGGCAGGCCGGGACGCACGCCTCACACAAGTTGCACTCGGCAAAGTCCACATAGTAGGCGCCTCTGTCATTCTTCTTGATCGCCTCGGTCGGGCAGACCGCAGCACATTCGCCGCATTGGGTGCAGACCTTGACTTCGAACGTGCCCGGCGCAGGAAAATGTGGCACGATCCTGAGCGCGGCTTTCTTGGGATTGCTCTCTTGAAAGAGATTGAGCGAGCATGCGACCAGGCACGCGCGACACCCGGAGCACTTGGCGTTGTCCACATACAATCGCATGGGAGACTCCTTTCACGGTTGGTACAAACGTGGCGAGGTAACATAGAATACGAGTTTAGAGTACTTCACGTAACGCCCTTCGGGTAGGTACATCCGTCCTCTTTTTCCTAGTACAGGTTTCCCCTTTTTGAGATCACATTGGGTGAAAGGCTCACCCTTGCGAAGGTTTTCGCCGATTTTTGCGCGTTGCAGCAACGCCGAACTCCGAGTGAGCCTTCGCAAGGGCGAGCAGTTCGGCGGTTTGACTTACTCGACTACTAGACTATCTCGCGGTATAATTGCGCCGGATTGAGCGAGATGTAAAGGAGTTTGAATGTCACTATTATTGACTGTGATTGGGTTCTTGATCGTCATGGGACCGCTCGTGTTCATCCACGAGTTCGGTCACTTTTTGTTGGCCAAGCTCGGCCACATTCGCGTGATCGAGTTCGGCTTTGGCTATCCGCCGCGCATCTGGAAATTCTGGCAAAGCGCAGGCCGTATCACCATTGCGGGTGTTCGCCTCGCGATTCCCAAAAACTTTAAGGCTCGCTTCAGCCGGGAGGAAGCCAGGCGGCTGTTCAAAAAACCCGCCCGCGCCGACAAGCTGGAATCGGCAAAAGTCGAAGCGACTATAATGACGCAGCCAGACGGAAGCAAGACCGTACAAAACATCAAACCAGCCGACTCGGGCACCGACCAATCGGCGGGTTTTGGATTTCTAGACAACCTGGCGCAATTGCCGGTTGACGCGATGGACGTGATGGAAAACGGGCGGTTCGTCGAGGCGACGTTCGCCACGCCGCCGGACGGAAGCCGCGTTCTGCAAACGATCAAGCTGCTCGACCCGGCCACCGAAAACACCGAAAGCGCACATACTTCCACGAGTGTGCGCGGCCAGGTGACCGACTATGTGCCCGGCACGGAATACACGCTCAACTGGTTGCCGGTAGGCGGCTTTACACGCATGTTGGGCGAAGAAGACCCGTCCGCGCCCGATAGTTTTGCCGCCGCGCCCAAGCGTTGGCGCGCCGCCGCGCTGCTGGCCGGGCCGGTGTTCAACTTGTTGATGGCCTTTTTCATTTTCACGGCGGCGTTTCTCACCGGCTGGCCTGAGCCAAAAGATTTTCGTGTGATTATCGGCTCGGTCAAGCCCGGCACGCCGGCTGAGGCTGCGGGGATCAAGCCGGGTGACCTGATCCTCAGCATCAACGACCAAAAGCTACCCACCACAGATCAAGTGACCCAAATAGTGCACGGCAGCCTGGGCCAAGAGATCGTCATCGGAATACAGCGCGGCCAGGACAAACTTGACCTGCGCGCCACACCTCGCCGCACCGGTGAATACGACGCGACGAAAGAAGGCCCGTTAGGCATCGGCATGGGCATGACGGCCCTGGGCTACGAGGTGCGGTACTATAATTTGTTCGAGGCCGTGCCGCGCGCGTTCAATCAGACCACGGGAGCCATCGGCTTCGTCTTCCTAGTGCCGGTCGAAATCATCCGCGGCATCATCCCCTTGAACCTGGCCCGCCCGGTCGGGCCGGTGGGCATCGGGCAGATGGCCGGCGCACAGGTAGAAGAAAGCATCCGCTTGCGCGGGCTGTATCCCGTTTTGCAGTTGGCCGCGCTGCTGAGCATCGCCCTCGGCATCACCAATCTGCTGCCGCTGCCCGCGCTCGACGGCGGGCGTTTGCTGTTCATCCTCGTCGAAGCGATCCGCGGTCGTCGTGTAGATCCCAAAAAGGAAACCATCGTCCACCTGATCGGCCTGGCACTGTTGTTGACCTTGATGGTAGTCCTGACGCTGCAAGACATCCTCAATCCGATCGTCATGCCGAAATCGTTCTGATGATAGTAGACCTGACAGGTCTGCTTGAGTGTAAGATGAAAACGAAACGAGACACTCCTTCCATCGAAGCGCGGTTGAAACATCTGGCCGATGAGTCACAGCCGCTTTCAGTCGCTAAACTGTACGCGCTGTCCAACCTGGAACGCGACGACCTGGCGCGCGTCCGGGCAGCCTGGCCCAACTTGCCCGACGAGCGGAGGCGCGCGGCCATGCGCCACCTGACGGACATCACGGAAACAAACTTTGAAGTGGATTTCAGCCCCATGTTCCGGCTGGGCCTGAAGGATTCGGATTCCGCCGTGCGCGAGGCGGCGATTGACGGGCTGTGGGAAGTGGAAGATCCCGCGCTGATCGCGCCGTTGGTCAAGATCATGCAGGACGACGCTTCCGAGGCCGTCCGCGCCGTGGCCGCCGGAACGCTGGGCCACTTTGTCTACCTCGACGAACTGGAAGACATCTCGCACGCGCAAGTCGTCCCGGCGCTGGAGGCGCTGCGCAAGATCATCGCCACGCCGGACGATTCGCTCGAGGTCCGCCGCCGCGCCGTGGAAGCCATCGCGTATTCCAGCGCCGACGACGTGCCCGACATCATTCGCGCCGCCTATGCTTCACCGGACGAACTGATGCGCGTTAGCGCCGTGTTCGCCATGGGCAGCAGCGCCGACGATCAGTGGATCGAGACCGTCATCGCAGAACTGGAGGCCCAATCGCCCGCCATGCGTTACGAGGCGGCCCGCGCCGCGGGCGAATTGGAGGCGCGCAACGCCGTCTCCACGCTGGCTCGCCTGCTCGACGACCCCGACCGTGAAGTGCAAGAAGTGACGGTCTGGGCCTTGGGGCAAATCGGCGGCAACCAGGCTCACAAGCTTCTGACACAGCTCGCCAAGAGCGACGACGAAGCTCTGGCCGAGGCAGCCACCGAAGCCCTGGAAGAAATGGAGTGGATGCACGGCAGCACGCGAGACATGCCGCTGTTTGTCTTTGATCCCCACGCCGATGAGGCCGATGAGGACGACGAGTGACGCTGCTGCTCTCCATCTTTGCCAACGACGTTCTGCCGATCTTTTTGGTCGCCTCGGTTGGGTTCCTGCTGGCCCGCTATCTGCACGCCGATGTCAAGACGCTTTCGCGCCTGGCGTTTAACGCGCTGGCGCCCTGCCTGGTGTTCAACTCGCTCGTCACGTCTAAAATCAGCGCCGATGAATTCGGGCGCATGGCGCTCTTTACCGTCTGCGTGGTGCTGGGCATCGGCTTGATCGGGCGGCTGATCACGCTTCCGCTGCGGCTCGACCGGGCAATGGTCAGCGCATTCATGATCGTGATCATGTTTTCGAACGGTGGCAATTACGGGCTGTCGGTCAACCTGTTTGCATTTGGTCGAGACGCGCTGGCCCGCGCCACGATCTATTTTGTGACCAGCTCAATTTTGATGTACACCGTGGGCGTGTTTCTGGCTTCGAGTGGCCGAAAGAACGTCCGCGAAGCATTAGCCGGAGTGTTCAAGATACCCGCCGTATATGGGGTCATCGCAGCCGCCATCGTAGTGGCCACCAAGACAACACTGCCCGCGCCGGTGATGCGCCCGATCGAATTGCTCTCCAACGCCGCTTTGCCGGTGATGATGCTGGTGCTGGGGATGCAGTTGGAGCGAGCCGCCGTCCCGGAACGACCACTGCTCGTCGTGATGGCGACGATCCTGACGTTGGTAGTCACACCGCTGCTGGCGTTGGGGTTGGCGCAGGTCCTGGGATTGAGCGGCGCAGCTCGTCAGGCCGCCGTGATCGAAGCCTCGATGCCGACCGCCGTCGTGACGACGATCCTGGCGCTGGAATACGAAATCGCCCCGGCCTTTGTCACGGGCACCGTGTTCCTGTCCACGCTTCTCAGCCCGTTTACGGTGACGCTGCTCATCGCGTTTCTCAAGTAACACAAGTCGCAAGGCGCAGGGCCGTATCGCTGCTTGCGCATCGCCTATCGCCATCACGCATCACGTTTCACGCTATGTCGCTCAATCCGAAATCAGCAATCAAAAATCAAAAATCTAAAATAGTATCTCTCCTCTTGGCGCTCGCACTGCTGTTGCCGCATGGCATCGTCCGGGCGGACGGCATCACGGTGACCGCCAACGACGCCGATTATGCCTTCGCCCAGCAGATGACGTTCCACATTGCCGCACATAGCGACGCGGATATCAAATCGGCGGTCGTCGTGTTTCGCTCCGGGAACGGGCCGGAACATCGCGGCCAGGCCACCTTCGCGCCGGGCAAGACGATAGACATCACTCACGTGCAGCAACTGACTGGAGGCGTACTGCCTCCGTTCAATCAGATCACGTTCTGGTGGGAGTTGAGCGACGCTGCCGGTCACACGCAGAGCACACCGCATCAGACGATTGATTACAGGGACAATCGCTTTACCTGGCAAGAAGCTGCCGAGGGCAATGTGCATGTGCTCACCTATGCCGGCGACGCGGCTTATGCCCAGTCTGCACTGAGTGTGGCCCGCGCGGCGCTCGTGCGCGTCAACGGAGAACTGGCCGCCCCCCTGCCCCCTCGCGTGGATGTTTACCTGTATGCCTCGCTCGACGATCTGCAAAGCGCGCTGCTCTTGGCCGGACGCGATTGGCAAGGCGGTCAGGCCCGGCCCGACCTGGGCGTGGTCGTGGTAGCGATTCCGCCCGGACAAGAAGCGCTGGCGCAAATGAAGCGCGATATTCCGCACGAGTTGACGCATCTGCTGGTGTTCCAGGCTACAGGCCCAGGCTATGCTCGCGTCCCGCGCTGGCTGGACGAAGGGCTGGCCTCGGCCAATGAAGAGCTGGCGCAACCGGCGTACCAATTGGCATTGGAAGCAGCGTTCCGCAACCAGCAGCTCATCCCGCTGGAAACACTGTGCGCGCCGTTTCCTGCCGACGCGGGCCTGGCGCAACTGGCCTACGCCCAAAGCCAAAGCTTTGTCCAATTCCTTCGCGACCGCGACCCGGACGCAGTGCGTCGGCTGCTGGGCGCGTATGCCGGTGGCGCGACCTGCAGCGGAGGCGTGGAACAGGCAATGGGCAGCACGCTGGGCGCGCTCGAATTGGCGTGGCGCGCGTCACTCGGCCCGCGTGGCGCATGGCTGGCGTTGATTAACTCGGTTGGGGGGTGGGTCGTGCTGGCGGTCCTGGTCTCGCTGGCACTGATCCCGCTCGCGTTTGCCAGGCGCAAGCCTCCCCTCCGCAAACGCAAATCGTGACATGGACGACCAAACATTTCACCAGGAACTCAACCGAGGCGCTCGACTGCTTTCGCAAGGCAAGGCCCAACAAGCGCAGACGATCTTGGAAGGCTTGTGGAAATCACGCCCCGGCGATGTCGCCGTTGCCATCAACCTGGGCGGCGCCTACATTTTGAGCGGCCAATTCAAGCGCGCCGTGCCGCTCCTTGAAGAGGTCGTCGCGCGCGAGCCGGAAGATGCTATGGTCTGGACGAACCTGGGCGCGGCCTACCTGGGCAATCCTGTTCTCGCTACGACCGAAGAGCAAGACAAGGCCATCGCCGCCTTCGAGCGCGCTCTCGAATGTGACCCGGTCGCGCCGCACGTGGCTTACAACCTCGGCCTCATTTACCGTGACCGGAACGACCACGACCGCGCGCTCCACTGGTTCACCCGCGCACTGCAAGCCAACTCGCTCGACGCCGACGCGCGGCGCATCCTCGAAAGGCTGCAACAGACCGGGCCAACCCAATAATGTAGGAGCTGACTGTGTCCGAAAACAAGCCTCTAGTCGTGTTTGACCTGGAAACACAAAACTCGTTCGACGATGTGGGTGGCTATCGCAACACACGCGCACTCAAAATGTCCATCGGCGTGACATGGAACAGCGCCGACCAGGCATTTCATCGCTATAGCGAAAAGGACGTTCCCGCGCTCATTGAGGAATTGAAATCCGCCTCGCTCGTCGTCGGTTTCAATGTGCTAAGCTTTGACTATGAGGTGCTGGCTGCATACACCGACGAGCCGCTGCGCAGCCTGCCCACGACCGACATGCTCGATCACATCTACCGCAAGCTCGGCTTCCGGGTCAAGCTGGACGACCTGGCGCGCGCCACGCTCAACATCCAGAAAAGCGGCGATGGGCTGGACGCAATCCGCTGGTGGCGCGCGGGACAAATCGAGCAGTTGTATGCCTACTGCGAAAAGGACGTGGAAGTGACGCGCCGCCTGTACGAATTCGGCAAGCAGAATCGCTACGTCCAGTTCTACGACAAGCGATACAAGTTACAGCGCGTCGCAGTGAGTTGGTGAGGCAAGTCAAGACCCGAAGGATCTTAGACCCTTCGGGTCTTTTATACCAGTGTGATCAGCGTGACCTCAGGCCGGCAATTGAACCGGATCGGCGGCGCGATGACGCCGATGCCGCGGTTGGCATAGAGCCACATTCCGCCCACGCGACGCAACCCATAGGGATATTGGGTTCCCAGATAGGGCAACTGTGGTGCCCTCACGCACAACATGTCACACGGATTGGCAAGTATTCACGGGTCATTCCGCCGGGCGCGTCCCCGCTGCTTGCAGCCCTTCGGCAGGGCGTGAGCCACGCAGCGGCGAAGAATCTCGGTCACACAAGGATGAGAGGCTTCGCACCTTACGCGCTCAGCATGACAATCCTTGCCAACTCAGCAGCTTTGGAAGGCTGCCGGCGAAATCGGTGTATCAGGCAGTCAACGGTTCAAGGGGATGGAAAATGAGAGCAAATGCCTCGTATATTCGGTTGGTGGGATGGGTCGCCATAGCATGTTGGGCGATGATGTTGACAAGCAGCCAACGCGCCGACGCGCTTCAGGCACGAGCCATGCAATCGGCGTTCCGGACTGGGGAAACAGCAAGTGTATCGTTGGCAGACCCGGCGCTGCGGGGCAAGATCGAGCCGGCGCTGTTCAAGCGGCTTGCCACGGCAAAGGCGGACGAAACACTCCCCGTCGTCGTCGAGATGCTGGCGCAGGCCGACGTGTCTGCGGCGGCTACCCACTTGCCCGACCGCATCGCAGCCGGGGCGCTGATCGTCGAATCGCTGCGTGCGACGGCGGACAGCAGCCAGCGCGATGTGCGCGCGTTCCTGGCCGCCGAAGAATCCGCCGGGCGCGCAAGCAACGTGCGCCCGCTGTGGATCGTCAACGCCGTGGCTGCGCACGCCGCGCCACAGACCGTCGCCCAGTTGGCCGCCCAGCCCGATGTGGCGCTGGTTCGCCTGGATCGGTGGAAGCAATGGATTGAAGGGATGAAGGATGAAGGCGGAAGGATGAAAGCGCCTTTACCCTTTGAGTTTCATCCTTCATCCTTCAGCCCTCCGCCTTCCGTGGAGTGGGGCATCGGCAAGATTCGGGCGGACGAGGTCTGGGCGGCGTTCAACATCACCGGGACCGGCGTCGTCGTCGCCAACATGGATACGGGGGTGGATTGGCTGCATCCGGCGCTGGCTGGCAATTATCGTGGGTGCATCAAGAGTTTGTGCCAGCACGCCGCCAGTTGGTTTGATGCAACGGATGGCGGCGCGCTCTATCCGCAGGATGGCAACGGTCATGGCACGCACACGATGGGCACCATCGCCGGGCAGGGAGGCATCGGCGTCGCGCCGGGTGCGCGATGGATCACGACGCGCGTTCTGAATGCAGACGGCGTCGGATACGATTCCTGGATTCATGCCGGGTTCCAGTGGATTCTGGCGCCGGGCGGTGACCCCGCGAAGGCGCCCGATGTCTTGAGCAACTCGTGGGGAAACGACGACGGCGGTGACACGACTTTTCAAAACGACTTGCGGGCGCTGCGGGCAGCGGGCATCTTGCCCATTTTTAGCAATGGCAACAAAGGCCCCGGTGGCGGCACGGTCGGATCGCCTGCATCGCTGCCGGAAGCATTCGCTGTCGGCGCGACGGACAACACCGATATGATGGCATACTTTTCGAGCCGGGGGCCTTCGCCGTTTGGGCCGATCCGACCGCACGTCGTCGCGCCGGGTGTGAATGTCCGTTCGGCGTGGCCCGGCGGCGGATACAAGTCGCTCAATGGGACTTCGATGGCCGCGCCGCACGTGGCAGGCGTGGTAGCGTTGATGTTGTCCGCGCACCCGGGAACAACCCTCACCACGACGGCCTATGTGCTGACGACGACGGCGGTCCCGCTGACGACGACCACGCCCAACAATGACAGCGGCTGGGGGCGCGTGGACGCTTATGCGGCAGTGATGGCTGTGGCGAACGCAGGCGTGCTTTCTGGCACGGTCAGGAACGCCGACACGAGCCAACCGATTCCAGGAGCGCTCGTGTCGGTTATTAGTGGCCTGCAGAACGCTTCAACGCAGACAGATGCGAATGGGCATTACATCGTCGGTGTAGCCTCGGGCACCTATCACGTTTCGGTTAGCGCGTTCGCGTACGAGGACGGCTCGGCCAATGTCATCATTGGCGTGGGCCTGCCGCTCGTGCGCGACTTTTCGCTCGCGCCGCTGCCGACCGGCATTGTGCGTGGCGTTATCACCGACGCACAGACCGGGGTACCCGTCACGGCGACGGTAGAGGCCAGCGGCACGCCCGTTACGCAGATTGCGTCCGGTGTGTACAGTCTGACCTTGCCGGCCGGAGCGTACACGCTGCGTTCAACGGCCTTGGGCTATCGCGTCCTCACGGCGACGGCCACGATCACGGCGGGCGAGGTGACCACGCAAAACCTGGCGATGTCGCCTGCCCCCAAAATTTTGTTGGTGGACAGCGGCGTGTGGTATTCGCAAAGTGAGATCGGCTACTTTCAACAGGCGCTTGACGGGCTGGGCTATTTCTACGATACCTGGACGATTCGCAGTTTTGCGAATGTGCCGCGCGGCAGCGATTTGCTTCCATACGATGTGGTCATCTGGTCATCACCGCAGGATTCACCCGGATATGTGGGAGCTGATGGCGCCATCACAAAGTTTTTGACCAGTACGCACAGCCTGATGATCAGCGGACAGGATGTCGCGTATTTTGATGGCGGTGGGGACCCATTTATGTACGCGTCATATTTGAATGATTACCTCAAGACGCGGTATGTGCAAGACGATTCCGGATCGCGGGCGCTGGTTGGGCTAGGCGGGGACATCATGTCAGGATTGGCAATGACGATCACCGGACCGGGTGGCGCGAACGATCAGCTCTGGCCCGATGAGATTGCCGTCAACGATGCAGACCACGCCTCGCAGGTTTTGGCTTACCAGGGCGATGGGTCTGGCGGGCAAAAAGTGGGCTTGTGCCTGCCCTATCGAGGAGCGGTCCTATCGTTCGGCTACGAGGCGATTACGGATGCGGCCACACGATTGGCTGTGATGCAGCGCGCGCTGGATTATTTCACAGGCCCGCCTCAACCGGCTGGACTGGAACTGCTGCCAGCCAGTGAGACGCTGGTGGCTCCGCCCGGCGACACGGTGACGCACACGCTACGGCTGCGGAATACCGGCGAGGTTGCGGGCGACGCCGTGACCTTGTCGGTCTCTGGCGGGGCGTGGCCTCACACGTTGACTCCGGCGACGACGGTGGTGAGTTCATGTGAGGCGATCACCGTCACGTTGGTTGTGACCGTTCCACAAGGGCTGGGTTGGAATGTGATAAATGGGGTGACGCTCACGGCGCAGTCGTCGCTTTCGCCGTCGGTCAAGGCAACATCTGTGTTGACGACCAAGACGCCTGCACCGGTATTGCTGGTGGATAGTGAGCGCCCGCAATGGTATGCCAGGGTCGGCAATTACGAACAGGCGCTGGCGCAGGCGGGTGTGGCGTACGATACCTGGTACGTGAAAGGAGACAACGGTTCCAACCCGCCGTCCGTCTCTCGGTTGAGCTGGTATCCGGTGGTGGTGTGGTTCACTGGCTATGATTGGTATGATCCCATCAGTGCGGTGGATGAAGCAAATATGTCTGCGTACCTCGATGGAGGCGGGCGGCTGTTTCTATCGTCGCCGTTTTATCTGGACATGCTGGGGTATCTGGACCCGACGCGAGTGCCTGCCTTCGCGCGGACGCGCCTGGGCGTGATCAGCTTTACCGACGGCCTGACGACCGATGTGGCCTATGGCGCGGCGAGCAGCCCAATCGGCGCTGGGCTAGGGGTGTTGCCGCTGACCAACCCTTACCCCGATGCCGGCTTCTTTACTCTGGCCGAGGCAGTCACTCCGGGGCGCGATGCGATGACGGCTCTGCGAGGCAGCTCGGGGCGGGCGTTAGCGATCCATCGGGTCAGGTCGCGCTCGCGCAATGTGTTTATGCTTGCCCCGTTCGAAGCGTTGACGGGCGCAGACGCGGCGCGCGTGATGGGGCGGACGGTCGGTTGGTTGGGCTGGCTGGGCGATTCCACGCTGACAGCTAGCCAGGACGTGGCCGCAGCAGGCGATAGTGTCGGATTCACACTCACAGCGCGTCACAATGGCCCTGCGCCAATCCATGTCACGCTGACGGCGACTTTGCCGCTGAGTGTGACGTTCATCCCCGCAAGTCTCACGCCAGGCGCGGGATTCGATCCGGCGTCTGGCGTAGTGACATGGACGGGAATGCTCGATCCAGGCGCGGCCATCACCGTGAGCTACCGGGTCACGCTGACCGCGGATCTGCTGACGGGGACACTCGCGCTGCCTGGAACGCCGCTCGCTACGCTGGCAGTTTTCCACGATGACACGCACGGCATCACGTTCGACCAAGTTGCCGTGGTGCGCCTGGCTGCGCCGGATTTGTCGCTCAGCACATTCACCGCGCCCCCACTCGTGAGGCCAAACGCGCCGCTGACCTACACACTGGTCGTCTCCAATTCCGGATTGTCGGTGGCCGCGTCGGCCTATGTCACGGTGTTGTTGCCGTTGCATACACGAGTTGTGACGAATTCGCTGGCGTTGTCCGGCCCAGGGTCTGTCATCACGTCGAGTGACACGATTGCCTGGCGCGGCTCTTTGGGCGTGGGCCAGTCGGCCACGTTGTCATACCGGTTGAGCACGGCGGGGATGTTGACAGAGAGAGCACTGCCGAGTGAGGCTTTGCTATGGGACGGCGTAGACGGCGCGTGGGAGCAGATACTGTGGGTGGATATAGCGCCCTATCGCGTGTATCTGCCGTTGGTTCTGCGCAAGGCAATCGCTCAATAGCGCCGGGCACGCAGCGCGGCTGCGTGCCCGGCATCATGCGACCTATTCAGCCGCTGACGATGTTGATGAGCCGGCCTGGCGCGTAGATCGTCCGGGCGAAGGCTTTGCCGGCGATATATTTTTGTGCGCCAGGCGCGGCCAGCGCAGCGGCTCGTACTTGCTCTTCCGTCGCGCTCGTTGGCAGGCTCAGCCGGTCACGTACTTTGCCGTTGACTTGCACTATGATCTCGATGGTCTCGTCGGTGGCCAGCGCCGGATTGAACTTGGGCCAAGGTTGTGTGTGGACGCTGAATGTTCCACCTAACCGTTCCCAGGCTTCCTCGGCCAGGAAGGGTGCAAAGGGAGCCATCAGCAAGATCAGCGTTTGCACCGCCTGACGTACAGCGGGCGTCGGCCCGTGAGCGTGCAGGTGACCTTCGATGGCCGTGCTGAATTCCATCAGCGCGCTGACCGATGTGTTCAGCTTGAACGCTTCAATCCCTTGACCGATATCGCGCATGGCGCGGTGCATTTGACGGCATAGCTTTTCATCTTCGGCGTGACCAGGTGCAATGTCGTCCACGCTGCAAGCCAGGCCCCACACCCGCGCCAAAAAGCGTTTGACTCCGACGATGCCCGTTTCATTCCACACCGCGCTGGCTTCGAACGGTGCGATGAACAGCGTATGCAGGCGCGTCGCGTCGGCCCCGTGCTGGGCGATGACGTCTTCTGGACTGACGACACTTTCGGGACGGCTCTTGGCCATGCGCTTGCCATCAGCAACTAGTATTACAGCGCAAGGTTAGCCTCAAGCCGCCGCAGTTTGGTCTTGCGATGCGAGATGTAGGCTTCATGGTTACGCTTCTGATAGTAGCGCACCAGTTCCAGTGCGGCCGTCTTGTCAAAGTC
>Ga0315279_10000826_pt1 | contig 56127 bp, 48 predicted proteins | sample YL17G06_20_MG_FD_203694 | JGI IMG/M metagenome (GOLD analysis project Ga0315279, IMG submission 203694) | Sediment microbial communities from Yellowstone Lake, YNP, Wyoming, USA - YL17G06_20 | ecosystem: Environmental > Aquatic > Freshwater > Lake > Sediment | place: USA: Wyoming | collected... | reverse complement strand
TGCTGCTTTAAATCTCCCTTGCAAAGAGGGGGAATCTGACTTATCCTTTTAATTGAAGGAGGTATGAGAAACTCACCAATAACCTGATGACGAAAAGGCTCTTTGCCACCACACCTGACTCTCAGGAACGGGCATATCTCATAGGAGTGAAGCGGGAATCGGATGACCGCCAGAAAGCCCTCGAATCTCTTAAGGAACTGGAAAGGCTGACTGAATCAGCTGGTGCCCTGGTAACAGGGAAAGCCCTCCAGGAACTGAAAAGGATTGATCCAGCCTTCTTCATCGGGAAAGGGAAGGCACAGGAGATCCAGGAAACCATCTCATCAAACCATATCAATCTTGCCATTTTTGATGAAGATCTAACGCCAGCTCAGCAGAGAAACTTAGAAAATATCTTCGGGGTAAAGGTCGTTGACCGCACAGCCCTCATCCTCGATATATTCGCTCAGAGGGCAAAATCGAGAGAAGGAAAACTCCAGGTGGAACTTGCCCAGCTTACCTATCTTCTCCCTCGACTGATAGGAAAAGGGCTTGTCCTCTCTCGGTTGGGAGGGGGCATCGGGACCAGAGGCCCGGGTGAAACCCAACTCGAGGTGGACCGAAGAAAGATCAGGGAGAAAATCCACCGTCTCAAGAAAGAACTGGAGAAGGTAAGAAGGGTCCGGACAACGCAACGGATTGGAAGGAAGCTGTCTTCACCTTATCTCATTGCCATTGTCGGTTACACCAATGCAGGGAAATCCACTCTCCTCAATTGTTTAACCCATGCCAGCGTGATAGTTGAAAACCGGCTCTTCTCAACGCTTGATCCTACCATTCGCCGGCTCAAGCTCCCGAGCAATCAGGGGGTGATGATTTCGGATACTGTCGGCTTCATCAACAAACTCCCTCACCAGCTGATTGCCGCCTTCAAGGCAACGCTTGAGGAAATAAATCAGGCTGACCTCCTCCTCCACATCGTTGACATCTCAAATCCGGAGGCTGAAAAGCAGATCGAATCGGTAAACCAGGTCCTGGAGGAGATCGGTACAGGTCATAAAACCGTTATCCATGTTCTCAATAAGATTGATATGCTTGACGACCCCCGTGTAATCAGGTCCTGGAAGAGAAGGCTGGAGAATTCGGTGGCTATCTCTGCCCTCACCGGCAAAGGACTCAGAGACCTCTACCACCTCATTGATTCTCTTCTCACTCTCAATATGGAAAAAGTCAGGTTTAAGCTCCCCCTGACTGCCGGCAGGATTATTTCTCAAATCCACGCTAAGGGGATGGTGACGAAAAAAGAGTATAAGGGGAATGAGGTCATCATCGAGGCAAAAGTTACCCCCAGGCTGGCTGCTGCGTTACGGACCTACCGGATCTAATACGAACGCATTAAGTAAAGCGTCATTGCGAGGAGTGAAACGACGAAGCAATCTCTTGTTTATGAGGTGAGATTGCCACGCCTGCGTGCCGAAACGCTTACCTGTGGGAAGCATTTCGCCTAAGACAGGCACTGCGGCGTGCAGGCACGCTCCCGTTGGTCGCTCGCAATGACAATGTAATAGCATTTAATGCGTTTGTATTAATACACCGTTGTCCGCAGGGAACCGGGATATTTTGCATCAAATCCAGGAGAGATGATGGGCTCTCCCTTGGGGGAGACAATGATCGCCTCAACACCGGGGTATTTCCCCAAGAACCTCAAGCCTTTAGCAGGACCTAAGACAAAGACCGTAGAGGACAGGCCATTTACCTGGCTGATGTTATCGCCGATTACCGTAACACTGCGGCAGAGGTTTGCAGGGTAGCCTGTTTTCGGGTCAAAGATGTGATGGTAGGTAATCCCGCCCTGGGTAAATTTCCGTGCATAATCGCCTGAGGTAAAGATGGCTTTATTGTTCACCCTCAAGACAGCGATGTAGGATGAAGGTGAGAGGGGGTTTGTCACCCCTACCTCCCATTTACTTCCATCCGGTTTCAGACCCCAGCAGTAGACATCGCCTCCGCCATCGATCAGACCGTTGTCAATCCCCATCCTGCGGAGTGCCTTATAGGTTTTTTCCAGGATATAACCCTTGGCAATCCCTCCCAGATCTATCTCCATCCCTACTTTTCCCAGAGAAACCGATGAAGTGTTCTTTACATCCAGCTGGACTGCGGTGAAGTCAACCAATGGTAACGTGGCCTTTATCTCCTGAGGAGAAGGAACTTTTGGTGCAGTATGCATTTTCCAGATCCGGTTTAATGCCCCCACGGTAATGTCAAAAGCACCACCTGAATCCCGTGAAAGCTGAATGGACTGGCCGATCACATCCATCGTTTCCTGAGAAACCTGAGTCCACATGGTTGCGACTGCCTTGTTAATCAAAAACACACCACTGTCCGGGTTCGTACTACTCAAGAGACTTTCCAGCCGTTCTATCTCAGCAAAGGCTGCTTCTGCTGCCGTGGTGGCCTTCGCTTCATTCTCTGCACAGAGGGTAAAGCTCACCAGTGTACCCATGAGGGGCCGGCTGTACTTGTATTGGTAGAATATTTTCTTTACCTCACCAGCCCTGAGGTCAGAAGAAAAGACGGACAAGAAAATAATCGCAAAGATAACGATGAACATTTTATTCTTCATACAATACCTCCAAACCGCATATACTGCATATACTGTTTACGTGCAGATTTTATCCCTAATTCATCCTCTGTCAATCCAAATAATTCCTTGAAATGTGCCCTTACTTGTAATACAAATGATGACCAATTGTATGAGGGATGAGAAGGATGATTGACAGGAAAGAAGTAGAGCACGTGGCACGGCTGGCACGGATCACCTATACGCCGGAAGAGATTGAACTCTTCACCCACCAGCTCAATGCCATCCTCAATTACTTTGAACAGCTGAAAGAGCTGGACACCACCGGCATTGAGCCCACCTCTCATGCCATCCCGCTGAGCAATATCTTTAAGGAAGATAAAGTAAAAGATTCCCTCACCGTAGATGTAACCCTGAGCAATGCACCGGATAAGAAAAAGGATTCTTTCAGGGTTCCGAAGATCATCGAATAAGAAGGCATACTCATGCAACTCTATCAGTTGACCATCCACCAGCTCCATGAAATGTTGAAGAAGGGAGAAGTGACCTCTCAAGAAGTAACTGCCTCGGTTTTCAAAAGGATAAAAGCGGTTGAAAGTCAGGTTCATGCCTATGTAACTCTCACCGAGGAACTGGCCATGCACCGGGCACAGGAGGCAGATGAAAAGATAAAGAAAGGCGAGATGACCTTACTCACCGGCATACCCCTTGCGCTCAAGGACATCCTCTGCACTGATGGTATCAGGACTACCTGCTCTTCCCGAATCCTCGAGAACTTTATCCCTCCCTTCGATGCTACGGTAGTAAAGAAACTGAAAGCGGCAGGGGCTGTTTTTACCGGCAAAACCAACATGGATGAATTTGCCATGGGCTCATCCACAGAGACATCCTATTTCGGCGTCACCCGGAACCCCTGGGATCTTGATCGGGTCCCCGGCGGCTCGAGCGGCGGCTCGGCTGCTGCAGTGGCGGCAGGCGAGTGTATTGCAGCAACCGGCAGTGATACCGGCGGCTCTATCCGGCAACCTGCCTCGCTCTGCGGTATCGTTGGCTTGAAGCCAACCTACGGCCGGATCTCTCGCTTCGGCCTCATCGCCTTTGCCTCTTCCCTCGATCAGATCGGACCCATGACCAAAGACGTGGAAGACACAGCCATTCTCTTGAATTTCCTCTGCGGCCATGACCCTATGGATTCCACTTCCATCAACCTGCCGGTCCCCGACTATACAAAATCATTGAAAAAAGATTTGAAGGGAGTCAGGCTCGGCATACCAGATGAATATTTCATTGAAGGTCTGGACCCTGAAGTGAGGGGGGCGATTGAGAGGGCAATCCAGATCATGGAAGGGCTCGGTGCCACATCCCAGAAGGTTTCTCTTTCTCACACCAAGTATGCACTGGCAATCTACTACCTCATTGCCCCGTCCGAGGCAAGTTCCAACCTCGCCCGCTACGACGGCGTCAAGTATGGATACCGCTCAAAAGACGGTGAGAATCTCTTGGAGATGTATATAAATACCCGCTCACAGGGCTTCGGGCAGGAAGTGAAGCGGAGGATCATGCTGGGGACCTACGCCCTCTCTGCCGGATACTATGACGCCTATTACCGAAAGGCTTCACAGGGAAGAACACTCATCAGGAAAGATTTTGAAGAGGCATTCAAGGAGTGCGACCTTATCGTCACGCCCACTGCCCCCACACCCGCATTTAAACTTGGAGAGAAAACCACAGACCCCCTCCAGATGTACCTCTCGGACATCTTCACCATTCCCTGTAACCTTGCTGGCCTGCCGGGGATATCGATCCCCTGCGCTTTCAGCAGGGAAGGGCTTCCTATCGGCCTTCAGCTCTTCGCCCCCTCTTTCCAGGAGGAAAAGCTGATCCACGGCGCCTATGCCTTTGAGCAGGCGACGGAGTTTCATTTGAAAAGACCCAAGCTATAGGGTCAAGGGTCCAGTAGCAAGGGTCGAGGGTTCGGGGTAAGAAAGAATTCAGGAGTCAGAAGACAGAATCCAGAATGTATTTTTCTAAATTCTGACTTCTGTTTTCTGAATTCTTCTTTTTATTGAACTATATTCAACGCATCAATCACCAAGGATTCGGGGGTTTTTACTTTATAGTATCGTCCCCTTCCGATCGTGGCGATCTTCCGCGCCAGCCACTCGCCCTGCTGATCCTGCTGGGTGATGAGCAGGGTTGAAATCTTGATATCCTTATCCCGGCATACCACCGCCTCGGTCAGGGCATGACTGGTGCCCAGCTCCTCTTTCCTCTTCCAGTCCATGCTCTTGAAGGCATCAATCATGTGATCAAAGGAGGTTGAGTTCGAATAGATTGACCCCTTCTTATCCCGGTAGGGGTCCTGCTTCTCCGCTTCCTCGGCAGTGGCGGCATTGGGCTGGCCATCGGTGATCAGGATGATGTACTTCTTATTCCCATCTTTTGAACGCAGGAGCATCTCCCGAGCACATCGGAGGCCGTTCCCGATGTTGGTGTACTGTTCTGCCCGGAGCCTCACCATCGCATCCAGGAGGCTATGGGGTTTATCGGTGAGCGGTGCAATCACCTCGCCCCTGTTGCTGAACGAGACGATCCCCACGCGGTCGTTCTTTTCCAGTGCTGCCTTGACCAGCCCGGTAAGGGCCATCTTGGCATAGCGGAGCTTGAACTGGTCTTTCATCGAGGCACTCACATCAATGCACAGGGCAATATCGAGCTGGAGCGACTGCTTCTTCTCAAATGACCTGAACTCTCTCACGCTGATATCTTCAAGGCTTTTCCCCCGCTTGACAACCTCCCGCAGGGTGTGGCGGACTGAGATGTCCCTGAACACGTCCCCTTTTTTATACCGGCGCACTTCTGCCTTGTCGGTCTCATGCTCCTTTTTAAAGGCATTGTGGATCAGGGGCTCGCTGTGGGTTTTAGGCACCAGCTCATCGAGGAGCCAAGTTAACGCCTTGGTAGTCAGGGTAAAGGTCTTCCCCTTCTCACCGCTCTTCACCAGACCCTTTTTCTCCAGCTCATGGATCATCATCTGGAGCTTCTGGTAATCCAGCTTCTCAGGGTCGGTCTGTACCCCTTTCTTTTCGTTCAGGGTGTAATGAACATACACGTCTTCCAGGGATGTCTCCTTCGCCCTGCCCTGGTGCTGGACATCCATCAGTTCCGCCACGAAATTGGTGAGCTTGTCCTTCGGCATATTTACCGGTATCCCCCGGGAGCCAGAGGAAAGGTGGCTGGCTTTCTTCATAGCCTGTTCCAGTTCTTCCTTCGTTATCTCGCCCCGGGCCAGCTTCTCCCGCAGGACATCGGACAGCTCCCTCCTCCCTTTCTCCGTCAGGGAATGGTGGTTGGGGGACATGAGCTTGGTGAAATCCCGCTTCTCCAGGTCATTGAGCAGCTTCTTCAAGGCGGGGAGTGAATCCTCAGGGTACTGCATATTCTTCAGCGCTTCCTGGATCAGGGGGTGGTTCATCATTTCATCAGCAAGAGACTGGTCAAAATCAGGGATTCCTTTTTCCAGGTCATCCAGGCGTTTGAAGGCAACATCGCTTAACCCCTCCAGGATTTTCCGGAGATCCTCTTTCGTGAACTTCCTGTCACCGGACCTGGGCAGACGGCTCTGGGCAGGTGCGCCCAGTCCGTAGAGGACTTCCAGGACAATCCTTTCCACAATTTCAGCCCGGTCATCTTCTTTCCCCGGTTTCAGGATCAACCGGTGAGGGAGGGCGATGAGGGCAGCCTTTTCGATTGCCTGATAGGTGAGCTTACCGCCGTTGATCATTGCGTATCCCTGGGCAATCTCTCTCAGCGAGAGAGAGCCCCGCACACCTGCGCCCCGTTCAATCAGAGGATGGTGCCGTACCATCTCGAGGAGCCGGGCAATCAGCTCATCTGCATCCTCAAGAGAAATGTGCATCCTCCTTTTCCGCATAAGCCAGTTTCTGAACTCTTTCTCGAACAGGGTCTGGGCCAAGGTACTTTTCGGGCCCTTTTCATCCGCCTCTCTCATGAGTTCCTGAATGGTATGGGTCAGGATTCGATAGCCATGGAACTCAGTCTCTTTTTGAGGAGGAAGATAGAATTCGGAATTGACGCCCTTATTCTTATTCAGGAGATGTACAATGGATGGCAGGTCCTGATACAGTTTCAGATCAACCAGGAGGAGGATCTTGACCGGTCTCTTTCTCTTGCTCAAAAACCCCAGAACTTCTCGCACCCTGCTTGCGAGGTAACAGCACTCATTCACAACTGCTCCCCGTTCCTCGGAAAGCGGGATGCCTGAGTTCCAGAGCCTTGACTCGAGCCTCTTCACTTCTGTGCTCAATGCCGTCTCATCTGTCAGTTCGGGGACCCGCAGATTAAATTCCTCGTAGACCGCATCCAGAAGCTGCTGAAAGACCTGGTTGCTCCGGGTCTTTACCGGGCGGAAGGGCATGCCCACCGGCACAACAGGTATCTTGAGAAGGAGGGACTTGATGACAACGGTCTCCAGGGCGCTGCCGGAAAAGAACGGCCTTCCCCCCTCGAGCAATGTCCCGTCTTTAAGGGAGGGAACAACCGTGAGGGCCATACCAAGGAAATTATGGATGCTCGCAGCATGGACGAAGCCTGCACCCAGGCCGAGCAGGGGCGGAGTATCAAAGAGGATCAGGTCTGGCTTCGCCTTTTCAACAATGTTCTCAATGTACGGTGCTACCTTGTTTCCATAGGAGCAGATCGGTTTTATGGTAATTCTGGCCGGTCCTGCAGGCTGGGATGGGGGCTGCTCACCCCTTACCCACGCTTCAATCAGATCAGTCATCTGAGAAGATATGCGGGCAATGAGGGTAAGAGGAGAGGAGTCAGTGGAAATCAACCGGGGAGGAAGGGATAAAATTTTTACAGGAATATCCGCAAGTGAAGGGAGGTCTCTCCCTTCCAGGAGCAATTGACGGAGTTCAGCAGTCCCCGGCCTCATGGTTATGCTTTTTCGATGATCTTCTCGATGATCAGATCTGGATCTTCATAGTACTTGCTCTCTCCCGAGATGGAGAGCCTGCCCTTGAGCACCCTCTTTGCAGCCTTTTCCACCTCTTCTTCTTTCACGGTGTTCTTCCCCTTCAGTTTTGCCTGCGCCTGGGACTGTTCATAGATGGAGAGGGAGGTCCTGACACTGGGAGGACGATCCAGATCAGGGAGTGAACGGGCATAATGAGTAATGTTCACGACTTTTTCCATCATTTTCTGAGACACTTCCACATCTTTTAACCGCTTGCCGTACATCTGGAGGATCTCAACCTCCTGTTCCGGTGTGGGGAAGCCGATCTTTAACTGTTCAAACCGGTCGCTCAGGGTCTCGGAAATTCTCTCGGCGCCGGCGTATTCTTCAGGGTTCTCTGTTGCCACCACCACCGTATCCACCCGTGCCTCGATATCAAACCCGGCAATAGTGGTAACCCCCTCTTCGAGAACCTGGACCAGGGTGTTCTGCGTCCTCTGGGGAACACGGTTCAGTTCGTCAATGAAGAGGATCTTGCGATGGGCCTTCTGGATTTTACCAGGAGTGAAAGCTTTCGGGTCATGGATGCCAAGCCTCATTGCCAGCACCGGATCCACATCACCGATCAGGTCTTCCGGCATCATCTCAGGGGATCCCTGCACACGGATGAACCGCTCCTTCCCCGGAACGTTCTTTATCTTAATTTCCTTCCTCCCCCGGCAGTCCGGGCAGTTGGGGTCATCGGGATGACAGATATAGCGGCAGTCCTCAACCACCTTCATGGAGGGAAGGAGCTTGGCAATGATCCTCGCGGCTGTGGTCTTGCCCACGCCGGGCGACCCTTCTAACAGGAGGTGCCTGCCTGCAATTAATACAGCAAGGATCGCTTCACGTGTTTCAGGAGGGGAAAAGAAACCTTCTAAGGGGTCTTCTCCCTTTTTCACCTTGCTCAAGATTGCACTCCGCAACTCTTCTCGTAAGTCCACGATATTCTCCTCTCTCCTCTTGACTTACTTAAAAACATCCCAGTTGACAGTCTTTTAACTTGATTCCCAGAGCATCCATCAGAGGCTTCATCTTCTTAAGCTCCAGCTTTTCCCTTTTAGCAAACTCATGGGCTGCTGCACAGCTTATCCTGCCATCCACTGTGATCTTCCTCAACTTCTCTTCCAGATTGACTGTCATCCACTCTTCTCGCTTCCTCTTAAAGTCCATATCTGCTCTCGACATTCAATCCTCCTTCTTTTTTTGTTTTACAATATATATATCTATACTCACTAAAACTCATTGACCTAAATCAAATTATCTTTGATTTTTTAAAATCGCGGTGGGGCAAAGTATTAAGAAGAGAGAAACACAGATAAGAGGATTTACCTCATAAGTAATTAAAAATACTAAGATGTCGACAGCCTCAAAAGGTTATTTCTTGCCCGACCCGCTCAGTAAGACCTGGTATGGATTATCATTCATATCTGGATCATTGGATGGAAAAGATAAAACAGCCTTTTTTGCCTCCTTTGATTTAGGAGAAAACACCACTTTAACGGTACAGGTTTCTGATGGTTCTATAGTTTTATCTGAACAGAAGTCATTTTGAATTATAAATTGCTTTTTATCTTCGCCTTCAACAGTAGCTTGCTCTATCAAGAGGTCGTCAGTACCTTGGTTAGTTACGGTTATGGTTTGGGGGGGGGAAGATGAACCGACAGTAACTGAATCAAAATTGAGAGAATCGGGAGATACAGAAATCTGAGGTTCAGGAGCAATCAAGTCTGATTGGATAATAATACTTTCTTGCCCCACTGCAACAAATGTGCTGTTTCCAGAAGTGATAGCGGATAGAGAGATGGTTGGCCAATCAACAGTCCCTAACGATCGCCGGGTCCAGTTGATTCCATCGGGTGAGGTCGCTACATAATCAGTTCCACAGGCTACAAATGTACCGTATGCAAAAGTAACACTCCGTAAAATTCCATTTGTGAGTGAACTTCTCTTAATCCAGGATTTACCATCCGCAGAGGTGAGAACATAATCACCTTCGCATACTGCGACGAAAGTGTTGTTCCCAAAAGTGATGTCAAAGACGTTCGTCGTCACACCGGAGTATCTTGGCTTCCAGACCTTTACCTCCGATCCCGAGGAAGTAAAGATGGCACCACCAGGTCCCACTGCCACAAATAAGTCTTTTCCATAGGTGATTGCATTAAGGTCTGCTGTAATGGGAGGATACTTTTTAGGATGTTCCTTATCCCCTTTATTTCCTCTTTTCCATGTAATTCCATCAGGGGAGAACAGGACGGTACCTTGATTGCCTGCCGCTACAAAAATGTTATTTCCATAAGTAATCGCATTGAAAGTTTGTGTTATAGAAGAAAGTATTTCATTCCACGTTATCCCATCAGTTGAGGAAAACATAATACCATCCTCTCCCACGGCAACAAAAGTGCTTTGTCCATATGCGACTGCGTTGATACTTTTTATTGTCCCTGGACTCCGTTCAATCCAACTCGTTCCCTCAAAAGACGCAAGAATTACACCATATGATCCCGATGTATCAGACAAACCTTTTCCGACAGCGACAAGAATATTTTTGCCATAAGCAATATCTTTCAGATCTTGATTCAGATCTGCTGTCACATTTGTCTCATTTGTCTCCCAGGTTATCCCATCGGGAGATGTAGTAATAAACCCCTTTGATTCATTGCCTCCTACTGCTACAAACTTATTTTTCCCATAAGTGATGCTCCGAAGCACATATTCCGAGCAGGGTGGAGAATCTATAGGTGACCAACTAACCCCAGCAGACGAGGTAAATATGGCACAATTTTCCCCAATAGCAACAAAGGTGTTCTCGGCATAGATGACATCGAAAAGAGCTGTAGGAATACCGTACAGTCTCTTATCCCATGTTATCCCTTCATCTTCTGTACTTACAATAGCCCCAAAGGAACCATATTCTCCCACTCCTACAAATCTATTATTTGCATACGTGATACCATGAAGGGTATAGTCAGTTAAGACGTTAGGCGTTGGATCATACCAGGTTCTACCGTCATATGAGGTCAATACACAGAAATCTCCCACTGCCATAAAGAGACCATTGCCATAGGCTATATCTTCAAGACAGCATGAACCAGGATTCGCCTTAGAGTGTAATACGCCTATCCAGTACCAGTTAATGCTGTCTTCAGAAACAAGAATTTGAAATCTCATGTCAAGAAGTGGATCTTCTTCGTATGGTATTGTACAAACAACACACCCAACTGCGACAAACATACCGTTTCCATAAGTAATAGCTTTCAGTTGTGCATTGGATTTCTTTTTCCACGGGCATTGTACGTCAGGCATTGGTACAGCTCTTTCTGTCCACGTTATACCGTTAGGAGAAGTGAAAACACCATCTCCAACTGCTACAAAAATATTGTTTACAAATGCGACAGCTTGGAAGTCATAAGAAGTACCAACATTTCTGTAAGTCCACGTGATTCCATCAGGGGAGGTGGCGATATAGCCATTATCTCCCACTGCGACGAACGTGTTGTTACCAAAAGTGATACTGTTTGCGATGATGTTTGTGATCAACTGCTGAGGCAGGGGATTTCTCAGATGCCAGTTATCAAGAGGATCGCCGGATGCAGGGAGCGCAATGAGCAGAAAGACAAAAAAGGACAAACTAAACACCAAGCATTTATCTGACCTCTTCATCATGTTTTACTCCTTTGCAATTCTACAGTTATTATTTGGATTGGTTATTAACTGCCGCTTCTGCTCTTTTTATGTTTTCATGTGCCTTGATGTAGAATCTGGGATTGAGTTCGATGGCTTTCTCAAAGGACTTGATGGCTTCATCATATTTCCTTTCTATCAGGTACAGGTAGCCTATATTATTATAAGCGACTGCCTCATCACCGCCTTTTTTAAACATCTCCAAGGCCTCCTGGTACCTTCCCAGTTTGCACAGGGCCAGGGCAAAGTTGTTACAAATCTTACTATTAGTGCCTTCAATTTTTAAAGCCTCAGCAAGGGCGTTGGTTGCTTTTTCATATTCCCCGCTGAAATAATAAGACATCCCCAGGTTATTAAAAAGGATACCCTCGTTTGGCTTCAGGGCAATAGCTGCTGTATATTCAGGTATCGCTGCCTCAAATTGCCGTTGACGATCATACATGATCCCAAGGAAATTATGTGCCTGCCATAGACCATCGTTGAGATTAATTGCTTGCCGAAAATATTTCTCTGCCTCGCCAAATTCACCCTGCTTGAAGAATGATTTCCCCATACCCTCATAGGCAAGGGCATTATTGGGATCATCTTTCAGAATCTGTTGAAACTCTCGTTTCGCCTCTTCAGGCAGCCCTTTTTTTAAAAAAAGTGAGCCAATTTTGTAACGAATGCCAGCCTGGTTAGGCTCTAAACGGAGAGCTTTATCATACTGGACAAATGCCCTCTCAAGATCACCTTGCCTGAGATAGTTGTCCCCCATTTCATCGTAGCCTCTTGCCGTCATCTCTGGAATTTTTTTCGCGGCTTCTTCATCGGCAGCAGATAAAGCTTTTTGCTTTTGCTGCTGTTGTTCCATTATCCTCTTGTACTCACTTTCTTTGAATGGATTCTCAAGATTCTTGAGGGCGGCACATCCCCAGAATTCACCTATCATCGTAAAGATCAGAAGATAGGGGAGACTATTAGAGATCAGACATCTCACGATTGCCGATAACTCCCTGGAAATGATTCTGGTAAGGGATTAGATCCCTACCGACAAGCACCTTGATCCTGATATTTGGTCGGTCAAATGTTTTCACCATTTTCACATCCTGATCTCCTGGTATCTGATGGGCGACATCACAAGCAGTCTCATTATTTCCTTTCAGGTAATAGACTCTGGTTTTGAGATATCTAAAATTGTCAGCATTGGTCAGCCGGACCACCTTGATTCCATTTTGTCTTAAATAATTGGCCATCTTTCTTGCCATCCGTTCGACCCCGTTTCCATTTGAGATTTCAATTCCTAAAGCCTTCATGAAATTTCGTTCCACGGCCCTGTGCTGTTGACCAGCTACCACGATAACTGTTCTATCCTGATTACCCGCCGTTACCTGCTGATTGACGAAGTCTGGTCGATCCAGGGTCAGCACTATTTCCGCTTCCCTTGTTTCAGGGGAAGATGGAGAAATCCTGGCCAAGGCTTCGGCTGCTGTTAATCCATTTTGGGCGCGAGTAAAGGAAGGGTCAAAGGTTAATGCCTTGGCGTAGTTACTCTTTGCCTCCTCATATAGGCCCTTTCTATAATAGAGCTGCGCAATATTAAAATAAGCCTTATCTTCATCCCCCGCTATTTTAAATTCGGTCATAGCGAGGTCAAACTGATCTTTCATGGCATATGCCAATCCCAGATTGTTGTGTACCCTTCTATCCTGATCATTCAAGGCAATAGCCTTATTAAAAGCAGTAATAGCCTCATCATGATTTCCCTGGAGCAGATAGGAATACCCCAGATTATTCTCCACAAAACTTACGTTGGGATTCAAATCCAGAGCTTTTTGGTAAGACTCCATAGCCCGAGGGAAATCCCCCATGAAATCATAGGAGACTCCCAGCCCGTTATAGGCATTAATGTTATAGGGATCAATGGAGATAACCTTTTTAAACTCTTCGATTGCCTCCTTATGCCTTCCCCTTTCCTGGTAATAACATGCCAGCAGATAATGGGAATCGGGATTGCCCCGGGGTGAACGCATATTAGAAGCAAATTGAGCTAAATCTTTCTCTGTAAAGTGGCCATTATATGCCCTCCCTGAATCCCAGAATTTGATCCGGTAAAACATGTTCCCCAGAGAAGAACACCCTGTCAGGAAAAAGAGAAAAGAACTCAGTAACAGGACAAGAGAGAGCATCTTTTTCAGGTCATATTTCCTCGCCATTGCACACCTCCCTTTCATCGTAAGAGGTCTATACGCTGTTCCTTCTTATGATAAGTGTCTCATTTACTTCAACACTATGGGCATCAATGCCCTGATTATCCTGATTGCCGCCGGCCCTAATATGGTAATAAAGAGGGTGGGAAGGATAAATAAAATCAAGGGAAATAATAATTTAACCGGCAGCTTGGCAGCAGCCTCTTCCAACTTTTGGTATCTCCTTGTCCTCATGGATTCAGAATGAACTCTCAAAGCCCGGGCAACACTGGTGCCAAACCTGTCCGTCTGTATCAATAGGGTCACAAAGCTGCTCATCTCTTCTAAGCCGGTACGAATTGCCAGGTTCCGGAGCGCACTCTGCCGTGGTTTCCCTGCCCTCAATTCCAGGTTCAGTAGATTCAACTCATCACTGAGGATCTTATTGCTCAATTTCATCTCCTCACCAACACGCTTGATCGCTGCATCAAGTCCCATGCCGGCTTCAACACAGACAACCAGAAGATCCAGGGCATCAGGAAAGCCCTCCATTATTTTTTCTTTCCTTTTAGCAATCCTCAACTGCAACCAGGCATTCGGTGAATAAAAACCGATCAAGGCAAATAAGATGATGAGTATTATGAAATAACCTGGGGTAATTGTTCTTAAGAAGAATAATTTAAGCAAGGAAAAACCTACGGTCAGCACAATGGCCAACAAGGTTTTGATGCCCAAAAAGACTATCGTGGTATTTTGACCCCGGTATCCAGCATTGAGGAAGGATCTTTGCACACGGGAGATTTTTTCTTCATTTTTAGGCCTTTTACGATGCCCCAACAGGCTGACGAGTTTCAGGAAGTATTTCTTAATTACGTTTCCAGACGGGAGAGAACCAGCAACGCTCTCTCCTGACTTCGATTGCTCACCACTCTGTTTTATTTTCTCTATCAATTTACGGCGCTCTTTGAGATTATCTACATAATAGAATATTGCGGAACAGAACAGTACCGTCACCGTAAACATTAAGAGGGATATAAGAAGAGCGGTGTCCATCGCCTCCCTACACCTTGATCTGAATCATCTTTTTCATGATATAAATCCCCACAATCAACAGGAAAATAGCCAATGAAACCATCCTCTTCCCAAGAGGGTCGGTTGTTAAGAGCATAATGTATTCCCGATTAAAGAAAAAGAGAAACAACGCCAAAAAAAATGGCAAAGCAATCAGAATATATGCAGAAAGTTTTCCTTCGCCTGCTAAGGTCTGAATCCGGCCTTGCAGCGCGAACCTTTCCCGAATAAGACGACCGATATTTTCCAAAATCTCCGCAAGATTTCCACCGCTTTCCCTCTGGATAATGACAGAGACAACAAAAAATTTCAGGTCAGGGCAGTCGATCCGCTCGCCCAGGTTTTTCAAGGCGTCAGGGATGCTAACTCCGAAATTGATCTCATCCAGAACTTTACTGAATTCAGTTCCTATGGGGTCACCAAATTCATCGGTTATCATCTTAAGTCCACCCGAAAAGGCATGCCCTGCCTTTAAAGCCCTGGCAATCAAATCCATTGCTTCAGGTAGCTGCTGCTCGAATTTCTGCATTCTTCGTTTCTTTCTTAAATCAATGTAGAAAAAGGGCATAAGCCCTAAGACGACTGCCCCGATTACGGAAATCAGGGCGTTTGGAGCCGCCTTCAAACAAATAAAATATCCGATAAAAACGAATAACCCGGAAAGTAAAATAAAGACTCCGAGGGGATATGGGGTGTTCGATTGCTCTAAAATACGATCTATCTTGTGCATCAAAGGAATCTTCAAGAGCACTCGATTGAGCCAGGGAACTTCACTTAAAGACCTTTTCCTTATGAGACTGATGATCTCATCAGCTCGATACCCCTGAGAAAGTAATTTGAGTCGCTTCCTGATCCCTTTCACTTCGGGATTTTTTATACTTCTGAAAAAGAGATAGCCTCCTTCGATGAGAAGGACTGTAACAATAAACACCCCTATTCCAATAACAATATTCATCTATCCTTATTACCCCTTATGATTAAACCTCAAGGCTTTTCTGAGGATCAAAAATATCATAGGGAATCGGTATACCCAGTGTCTTAAATTTATCAAGAAACTTGGGAAATACTCCCTTAGATGTGAAACTTCCCCTTAAGCTTCCATTCCCTTCTTCTACACCGGTCTGTTCATAGGAAAAAATTTCCTGGAGGGTAATGACGTTGCCCTCCATTCCAGCGATTTCCTCAAAGCTCACGACCTTTCTACTGCCGTCCACAAGGCGTGCAACATGAATAATGATATTTATGGCAGAACTGATATATTTTCTTATGGCTTCGTTGGAGATACTGAGCCCGGTCATCGCAATTATGGTCTCCAATCTCATCAAGGCATCGCGAGGAGAATTGGCATGGATGGTGGTGAGCGATCCGTCATGGCCCGTGTTCATGGCCTGAAGCATGTCCAGAGCCTCACCTCCTCTAACTTCACCGATGATAATGCGGTCCGGACGCATTCTCAGGCTATTTCTCACGAGATCCCGCTGAGTAATCTCACCTTTGTCCTCGATATTAGGAGGCCTGGTCTCTAAACGGACCACGTGCTCCTGTTGTAGTTGAAGTTCAGCAGAATCTTCAATGGTGATGATCCTCTCGCTTGTAGGGATAAACCGAGAGAGTACGTTTAAGAGAGTGGTCTTCCCGGTACCGGTTCCCCCGGAGATCAGAATATTCAATCGTGCTTTTACAACCCCTTCTAAAAGCTTTCCAATATGGGGCGTCAAAGTCTTTAAGCTGATCAGATCTTCCAACTCTAAAGGATCCACCGCAAAACGCCTGACTGAGAGCATAGGACCGTCGATGGCCAGTGGGAATATGATGGCGTTTACCCTGGAACCATCGGAAAGCCGTGCATCGACCATGGGGCAAGATTCGTCAATCCTGCGTCCTACTGCCGAGACAATCTTATCTATGATCTTTTTCAGGTGGTTATTATCCTTAAATCTCGCCTCAGTTAATTCCAGCTTTCCAAATCTTTCCACATATATCTGTTTATACGTATTTACCAGGATATCAGAGACCGTAGAGTCATGCATAAAGGGTTCTATCGGGCCCAAACCCACCACCTCGTCCTCTATCTCTGTAAACAGCATCTCCCTTTCTTCGAAATTGAGAGGGACATCTTTCTCTCCCTGTAAAATGCTCCCCATCAACTTCCTGATCTCCTGCCTGAGCAGATACTGATCAAGGGAATCGAGCAGAGAAAGATCCAACAGATCTAACAACCGGTTATGAATCCTGGTTTTTAATTCATTATATTCAGTTGTCATAAAGAATTTCTTTGACTTCTCTTTTGCCACTGCCCCTCCGGGTCCTATATGGCTTCCGCCATCTCTCTCGTCTTTTCGACTACTTCTGCCCACCATTTTTGTACCCTCCTCAGAGGACTGCCATTAAATAGTAATCTAACTATCTATGATGAATTCTCAATCTCTCTTCTATCTCTTGCTCCCTGCCTTACCCGTTAATCCGAGGGCACCCTTTCCCCGGGAAGGGGGAATCTCTTTCTTTTCTTCCTCCTCCGGGAGAGTGAAGGAAGAGGCCAATTCTTTAAAATTTTTAGCAATTTCTGATTCGCGCGCAATAGCAGCAATAATCTTTCCCTGATTTATGGCAGACATGGAGTTAATGTAGTCATTGGGGATCTGCCAGAAAATAGGCTTGTTGATGCTCTTTTCTGCTTCCTTTAAGGATATCATGGAATTTTTATGATAGCGGTTTATAACTACCTTTATATTTTCATCCCGTGGGTATCTTAACCTCTGAAAGGATTCTTGAAGCCTTTTAATATTGATTAAACAGGGGACACTTAAAATTGCAACGAGGAGGACAGTGTCTGAAATCTCAAAAATCTTGAGTGAAATATCATCAAGAGATTGACCACTATCTATCACAATGAAATCAAACACAGTCTGCATCATCTTCAAGAGCTTTTGTATTATCGCGGGAGTTGCTACATTAACTCCAACCAGTTGGATAGGAGAGGGCAAAACGTAAATCCCGGAAGGGTGTTTGTGAAGGATACTCATCAAATAGGTGGAATCCAGGCGAGCAATGTTTCTTGCAATCTCTTCCCAGTTGAAGGTAACATCTATATCTAAAAAGAGCGGGATTTCACCGAAAAGCAAGTTCATATCTATCAGAGCCACCTTTGTTGGTGAGCCTTCTATCCTCATAAGGCTGGCAGCCAGGTTTACAGCAACCGTAGTAGTGCCTACTCCCCCTTTACTTCCAAAAACGTCTATAATCTTTCCAGTTTTTATCGGCACTTCACCTCTATTTAAATTCTCTCTCCGTTCCTTGTACTTTAACAGCGCATTCCTCACCTCGTCCCGGTTAATTGGTTGAGGGAAGAATTCCTTTGCTCCTGCCCTTAATGCCTTTATCAGGACTTCCGGTTCGGTACGGGATGAGGTTAAAAAGACTTCAATTTCCGTATTAGAATTCTGGATTGAATGGATGAGCTGAAACTCACTGCTAAGATCGTCTCCAATCTCCATAATCAGAAGACCAAAGGAGGATGGATCATCAAAATTTTGAATTTGAAAACCTGCAAGAGAGGAAATAATCCCTCCAAACTCTTCCTTTATTTTCTCATTCTTTACCTTCAATCTAAGGGAGATAATCTCGTCTGGCATTTGCTAACTCCTTTCAATATCTCAATATCAAATGCTGACCCCAATGCAGCTAACACTGTTTCTCATAATTTATTCATCCCTTGCCCCATTATTGTCATTCCACCATTGATAGCGACGGTTCATCGTTAACTGCTGATCACTCATTTTACCAGGCGCAACTTTATATTCTGGGCAATCGTAGTGAAAATAGGCTTTAACTGAGCGGAAGTAGGGGTGTAGTGGTAGTACTCAGACACCGGCTCACTGGCGATTTGCTTAAGAAAAAGAAAAGAAGTCTCATCTACACCACCCAGACCGATGACATAGATACGTATGCCCTTATCCTTTAGCTCCTGGGCATGTTTTATGGCCATCTGTGTGGCAGTGGGTGAGAACCAGCCGTCATAGGTCAGTGCGGATCGGGGAATTCCACAATATGCTGGATAACTCTCGGCACTATAACCAGGTACCGGGTAGGCACTAAATACATTCCATCTGGTGTTGAAGTGACAACTCGCACCACACGACGGACACGACGACGTATCATTTGGTCTCCCGTCCCCAGTAGGGAAGGGTAATACACTTGATAAAATACCGCCTGTTTTGGGATCATATAACTTCCCGTATCTTCCTCCGGTGGGGTTGTAAAGTACAGTTTCAATAGCAGCCGCTGCATCATACGCTATACCATTACTGGTGAACGTATCTCGAAATGTATTCGCTTGCCCATCGGTGAAGAAGATGAGAAACTGCAGATCCCCGGGGACCAAGGCTTGATCGGTAAAGCCCTGCGGGCCGCCAGCCTGGTCTATGGCATCTTCTGCATTCGTAGTGCAATCCGAAGAAGTTCGTCCTACGTTTATGTATTCTATCTGACTACTCATCTCATCAAAAAAATTAGTGCTGAGGGCATGATCCACTGTCACACCGGTGGCAAAGCTGATAAGTCCCATTCTGTCGTCATCCTGAGTCTCCTTAAAGAAGTCCATAAAACTCTGGGCAGCGGACTTAAGATCATACATTGGCGATCCTGGCGTTCCCCCCCACATCGAACCTGACCTATCCAAAACCAGTATAATTTCCACATCCTTTCTTTGGGCTACTCCGGAGCTGCCTGTCTGAACCGTATTAATCCCAAACAGGGTTGAAAAGATAGGGAACACACTCACTGTGCCGTTTACCCGGAACTGGTTAGTGTCCACACCGGCGTCAGTTTGCACACGCGTAACGTCCAAATGAACTGCTCCATCACCTTCGCCGGGAGTACCCAGATAGCCGACAGGGAAATTTTCAAATCCAAACTCTTGCGCAAGATCAACCAGGGTAACGTTGGGGTTGGATAGGTTCTTGGCAGCGGTCAGGGCGGCGGCATCCACTGCCTTGGAGAGCTCTGCCTTTACCAAATACCATCTACCTACTTCCACTGCCAGAGAGGTGAATCCCACGAGCATCGTTAACAGAAGGGCGAACATTACCATCACCGCCCCTTTCTGATTATTAAATATATATTTCATAGCACAACTCCTTCTCGCTAAAAAACTGCCTTACTGCCAATATTGCTGCTCAGGATATCCGCAATGAAGTTAGGAAGAGGGGTAATAGGAGTATAGCGATAATACACCTCCACCACCGTAATTTCAGAGATGTCTGAGGTCTGCTTGATAGGATCATCATCAAATTCCAGATGAGCGTATAGTGGTGGCGACAACCCAAAAGGCGGAACATCGATGATACTACTTGGCGCACCCAGAAGACTGCCTGCACCGGTCTGGCTTCTCCAGGGCTGTAAAATATAAGGGCCTGCTTTTGTGCCTGCATGAATTCTGGAAATGTATATTATCCCTGACCCACTCAGATCAAGCGGTCTTCCTGATGCCTGAAGCATAGTAATAAGACCGTTGTCGTTAGTCATGGCATCGCGCGAGGCTATATTCCCTCCTTCCCGGCTTACATTGGCAATTATCAACCTCGCTTGGATCAGCCTGCCGACATCAATGATTGCAAAAACCATGACGAGAAGCACTGGAAGAATGAGGGCAAATTCCACCGCAGCTATACCCTTCTCTCCTCTTGCTGGCACTCTAACCTCCTGTATCAAACATCTCATTTCTGTAGGTTGCCTGAGCCTCGATAGTTCTTTCTCCTCCATGGAAAAAGGCACCGATGAACGGTGTCAGGAATCTATAGGTGTATGTGGTTTTAACCCGCATGTACTCACCGGGATTACTGGGACCAGCGCCGAGGCATGATGATGTTCGGGTAGCCCAATCCGTGCTATCGTTAAAATCATCATCAGGCTGGTAAATGTAGATGGTCAATCTCGCTGGGTCAACAGCAGCAACAGATGCCTTATCCCTAATGCATATTTCTATTGAAGCTTCTCTGCTGAGGGTTTCTCCACCTCTCTGCAAGGTCCCGCCAACCAGTCCAAGTCTCACTCCCTCACGGGTAGCGAACTGCAGGGTTTGCTGAACAAAAAAATACCAGCCAAAGTCTATAATCCCGAAGATGAAGAGTAAAAACAGAGGCAATATCAGGGCAAACTCCACTACCGATGCCCCTTTTCGATTTTTTAATCTCATTGCTCTTTACCTCCATTACCTCCACTACCCGACTTACTGCTTTTTAACGCCTAAATCGATAATGGAAGGCATTGGGGCATAAGCCGGAGGAGCGGCTTTTTCAAACTCTTTCCGGTACCTGTCCATGGATTTCTCGGCTGCTACACCATCAAGCCCCGTAACCGGTTTAAGGTTTTTCTCTGCCTCAGGATTTAAGATCTGGTTAAACTTAGCCAGCTTATATGAAGTGCCGTGGTCCATCGCCAACCGGCTGGGCCCTGCACAGCCTGCCGCGATGCAAAACATAGCTATTACTCCGATTATAACGAAGTATCTCTTCATCATTTTCACCTCCATGTTATGTTTCGTAAATCGTCAATCGTAAATCGTTAGTCGTTAGTCCACTTACCATCCACGATTCACGGTATTTAAGGTTCTTAATCAAGCCCGTAATCATTTTCCCAATACGATCCATCTTCAATTCAAGATTTTCAAAATCCTTCGATTCAACATAGCCCAGTTTTAATGCTATTTCAAATTGTGTATCCATCTCGTTTAATGATCCCTGTGCCATATAGAGAGAAAATTAGCAAATTCCTTCCTTGTATTTCTCGCAGCACCTTCAGCAATATTACTTGGGACGCTGACAGCAGCTCTTCTTAATTGATCGGTTAAACTATGTTTTTCCTCCATAGGAAAATTTTTTGTGACTCTGTAAACATCAAATACTAAGTCCATTGCCATTTTCCACACATCCAACTTCTTATGTGGCCTCTCCATCCCCTCTCACGATTTACGACTTACGATTCACCACTTACGATTCACAATTCACGGCACTATGTGTCCGAAATCCCCTTCCAGCCCCCCTTTTTTATCGAGAGCAACAGGAGTTGTTGCTGAAGGTTTTCCATCCCCCTTCCCTTCCATCTTTCCCAGCAGGTAGAACTCAAAATCATCCGGTTCAATATACTGGTCAGTGGGCAAGGTCTGTTTTGAAAGATCAAGAGGTTTTACCAGATGAGGGGTAACAACAATAACCAATTCCGACTCGTTTTTCTTGAAGGATTCGCTTCTAAACAGGGAGCCCAGGATGGGAATATCACCGAGGAGAGGATACTTGGTAATGGCAGTTCGGACGTCATCTTTGAGCAGACCTGCTATGGCAAAGCTCTGTCCATCGGCCAGTTCAACCACCGTGGAAACCCGCCTGGTAGTCAAGGCAGGTACGACAAATCCCTGGTAAGTAACAGCATTGGAAAAATCGAGCTCAGAAACCTCCGGTGCAACCTGCATGCTAATTTTCCCGTTGCTCAATACGGTGGGGGTGAAATTAAGACCCACTCCAAAGGTCTTGAACTCAATGGTAATTGTGGTGGAACCTCCTCCTATGGATTGCGGGACTGGATAGGGAAACTCACCCCCTGCAAGGAAATTGGCATTTTTCCCGCTTAAGGTAATCAGGGTAGGTTCAGCCAGAATTTTTAATAAACCATCCTCTTTTAAGGCATCAATAAACATAGTCCAGTAAGCGCCTCCCCCGAAAAAACTGGCAATCGCATTTACATTCGGGGAGAGATTTGTCAAAGTAGACGGGAGCCCTTCTATCGAGGTCAGGTTGCCGAGCATACCAATACCAAGGTCTGTTCCTCCTCTGCTCAGGGAGTTAAAATTGAAGCCGAGCCTTTTCAACAGGCTGCGATCTATCTCGGATACCCGGACTTCCAGCATCACCTGGTGCACACCAGCTACCTCCAGCAAATTAATGACCTTTCCTTCTTTTCCCCCTTTCTTTGTCGCTACAAGGGACTCCGCGATGGCCAGAACGTGTGAAAGATTGGGGGTGCTGGAAACGGTACCCGAGAGGGTGATGCAGTCATGGGAGGCAGTAACCCGGATATCTTTTTCTTCCGGCAGGATTTCATGCAGCTTTTCCTTCAGTCGAGAAATATCAGGCGTCACATCCAGATCACAGACAGCAGAAACTTTATTGTCCTCCTCCCATAACGTGAGGGTAGTTATACCAGGGGTTTTACCACTCAGATAAATCTGCCAGGGGGTTAACACCATTGCATCAGCTATCTCAGGGTCAACCAGAGAGACCCGCTTTACCGGTCCCGGACTTTGAATAATGATCGATTTCCCTACCGTAAGACTGAACCTTTGGGGAGACGTGGTCTCTAACTTGACCCTGCCCGGACCTTCTCCCAAGCTATTGGCCGGAAAACCCAGACAATATACAAAAACCGCGGAAACAACTGCTATACCAAATCTCTCAAACGTTGTTCTGAATGTTACGGACTTTTTATTCATCCTTTCCCCCTCAAAATTTTAATTCGCTGACACTACTTCCTTTAATCACTTCTACAACATAAGTCCAATGTTCACCTGTGATTCTTTTACTCTCTTCCGTTCCCACCGTCTCACCACCACCGACAAGATAATAAGAGGCCAGAAGGGTAGAAGCCGTAGTACCTTTCGTTAATACATCTTCAGTATCCATGGAATTCCTCAAAGCCAATTGTATCTTCCCTTCTGTGGCTGCAAGAGCCAGCTTTTCCGATTCCTCAGGTGTAACTTCCAGGGTGATCACATCGACCTGGGAGGGTCTCTCTTTTTTTCCGCCTTCTGCCATCTCGCTGCCCACAGCCAGAACCTGAATATTCTCAAGAACCGTCTTGGTTGTGGGAAACGATCCTTGCGCTGTCATGGTGACTAATACATCTACCCGGTGGCCCGGGTAAATAAAGCCGGAGACACCTATAAATTTGTCTACCCTTACCGCCATCGCCCGTTTGTGGGGACTGATCACTGCTGCTACCCCGCCGGTTCTAATATCCCTTGGGGCCAATCTGGATTCAAATATCGGTTCGCCAGCTTTTACAGGCGAGATTAAGACCCTCCCCTTCAAAGAGTTGGGGTCGGAGAAGGAACCCGGAGGAAGATTCGCGATGAGAAAGGGTACCATTTTTATCTGGTCCTCGGTAAGCACTGCTCCCCAAGGCAAATCAGTCACAGCCACCGCTACCGGGTTGGTTACTAAGGGTGCCTCTTTTTTTACCTTAGCCTTTTCTTGTAACCAATTATATGCCAAAATACTAACCATTAAACCAATAATTAACGCTGATCCAAGAAAAATGACTGGTCTCCATTTTCCCATAATAATCCCTCCTATTTACAAAATTTAATTTAAAGCAATGCCCCTATACTATATATATATATTAATACTCCCGTAAAAGACAGACAATATGGTTCCAAGAGCAATCGCTACCCCATAACACAACCTGGGTTTCATTTCTTCTCTGGATGGAGGGATATAAATCATTGTTTGGGTAAGAACGAATGTCTTCAGCATAGTTCCATATCTTTTGACCGTATTCCTCAGGTTTCTGGAGAGAACAAGAACTAATAATGCGTAAATACCTCCAATGATAGCAGTAAAGAGGAATGCTGTAAATACCCCTTTTGGACCTAACAAGCTGCCTACAGCCCCCATGAGCTTAATATCGCCTGCCCCCATCCCTCCCAGTATATAAGGGAGAATAAGAACAACGACTCCCACGCCTATCCCCTCCACACTGTAAAGAAAACCTTCGGTCCCGTTCATCCAGGTGTAATATACAACCCCCAGGGTCATTGTGGGGATTGTAAGCCAGTTTGGGATCTTCTGAAACGTTATATCACTTATCGCAGATATAGTTAAGACAATAATTAAGATAATTAAGATGAATAGGACTGTTGGACTTCCCATTAATAATGAGTATCAGACCTCATTCTGACTCCTCGCCTACTCCAAAAATAGAGAAGGTGTTCGATGAGGAGATACATTGCCATTCCAAGGCAATGTATCTGCCTCATCTGTGAAAGGGCACTACGTGATTAATGTGCTCACTTTGTTGAACGCACTGTTGATCTTACTGCCTATGTTTCCCACAACAACAATAACAGCCGCTGCTATCGCCGCAATCAGGATACCGTATTCAACAGCAGTTGCCCCTTCCTCATCTTTAACAAACCTTAGGATTTTTTCCATTTATATTCACCTCCTCTCATATCCTTCTAATTAATTGATATCGTCCATGCCTATAAAAAACATGAGATAAAAAGTAAATAAGGAAGGTAAACACTGTATTTTTTGATTGTAAGGGGAATTCTGATTAGCAACGTTAGTAGGCTTACTATACACTTACTTTAGGAGAGATCGTCATTTCCTTCCTCCTGTGTTTATCCTACTGCTGCTATATAAAAAATCCTCTCAGGCTGCGGACGCGGGGTGAAAATAACACTTTACGAAAACTACTATAGTATATATTATTTTTTTCTTAAAACAATTGTCAAGGTATTTTATTTAATTTGCAATCCACCACAAGGAAAAACCTGGATAAACATTTTCAATGATAAAAATAAAAACTTTTTGGCGAGCGGAAACGGGTATCTTCCTGGGCATCTGGCTGGTCTTGATGGTTGCCGGACGGAGTCGGCTCTTCAGCGACCCAGGACCATTCTGGCACATCGCTGTTGGCCAACGTATCCTCTCTTCGGGTCATCTCATCCATACCGATCCGTTCAGCTTTACCTACATGGGTAAGCGGTGGCTTGCACATGGATGGCTGTTCGACTGCTCAATGGCGTTCGTTAACAAATGGGGAGATCTGGACAGCATTCTGCTGATAACAACTACAATACTGGCCTGCCTCTATACCTGGGTGGCCTACAGACTGATTCAGATGGGGATTCACTGGTTGGTCGCGATACTTATCATGTCCCTCGCCATGGGTGCAAGTGCTTATCATTTTCATCCTCGTCCCCACCTGATTACAATTGCGTTCCTCGGCATCACATTTGCCCGACTGTGCGATTTCGAGGCTGGCCGAATTTCTCTCAAAAGGCTTTTCTGGCTCATACCCCTGTATGTCCTCTGGACAAATATACACGGAGGCATGGTAGGAGGAGTTGCTACCATAGGTATGACAGTGATGGGCTGGAGTTTCACCAAGCTAATCGGCAAAGACACCCCCATCCAACAATTCCAACAGATCATCCCCTTAAGTGGCCTGGTCATCGCCTGTGCACTAACCTCATTGGTTAATCCCTTCGGTACTGAATTGCCTCGTCTGTGGTACTCCTTGTTGAGGTCGCCTGTTCTGCCCCGGTTAATGATTGAACACGCTCCTCTTTATTCACGACCAACAGACATGATTAGTCTGACAGTCTTACTGTTCGGATTTCTCTACCTTCTTGCACTTGCAGGCACATTCCCGAAGTGGCCCCGCATTACCTGGTTGATCCCGCTTGTCTGGTTGTATTTGACCTTCATGCGAATCCGGAACGGACCCTTGTTTGCCATTACTGCTGTAATCGCGCTGGCTGACATGTTTCCGCACATACGGTGGATAAAGTGGTTAACACAACATGGCAGTGAACTGCTCCGGGTAAGGGTCTCTTATCCAGCACGAAAAAATAGGCTCAACTGGAGGCCGGCACTTATCCCTATCCTGTTAGTGTTGGTAACAGTCATCCTTCAGATTTCATCCATTCAAGTTCCGGTCATTGGTCACGGCTGGGCGAAGCTTCATTCCCATTTTCCAGTAGAACTGCTCTCTGAACTGAGAAAGTACGAACAGGATCACCCGGATGGAACACCTATCTTTAACGAGATGCTATTTGGCGGGTTTATAATCTGTTATACCCCCGGTTTACGGGTATTCATTGATGACCGCTGCGAACTGTATGGCGACAAGTGGCTGCTATCATACGCCCATGCTATTGAACAGGACCCGTCGCAAGTCGCCCGATGGGCAAGGGAATACGGATTCGAAATTGCCCTGACTGAACTCAACTCAGCATTTGACAAATATCTCGAAAGCGCACGAGGATGGACCTTGGTGCAACGAAGCAGAGCGGCTACTCTCTATCGAAAACGCTCAAGGTCAGAAAAAAATCCGGGATATTAACCTTAAGAAGATAGCCGCAAATATCAATGTGCTGAAGATTGGAGTACGCAGTTGAAAGGCGAAGGCCGATTCGGATTAGCTCCGCTCATCAAATTTTATTGCCTTCTTCTCATTATCGTATATTTCAAAATGGGCCTTCTCAACTATATCTCCTCCGATCAATTCGGAAAGCCGACCACAAGCGCATGTGATTTCCTTCACCATTATTCGGCATCTGTCCTTGCAAGGAATGGTGAAGCTACTTATGCTTACCAATTTGCAAAACTTCAGTCGGTGGGAGAGGCTGTCACCGGTCAAAAGGTTAGTCGCTTAGCGTGGAATTATCCTCCCACGTTTCTTCTGATAGTTTACCCACTCTCTTTTCTATCTTACCCCGCTTCTCTTTATTTGTGGCTTCTCGTCACATTATCAGGATATCTATTTGTGCTATATCGAATCGCTCCTGATCGACTCACACTCTGGCTTGCAATTGTATTTCCTGCTACCTTTATGAATATTAATCACGGTCAAAATGGGTTTCTTTTCGCTTCGCTCCTTGGCGGTGGACTTCTACTGTTGAACCATCATCCCCTCGCTTCAGGAATCCTGCTCGGGCTATTCACCTGCAAGCCTCAATTTGCACTTTTGATCCCGATTGCGCTGATCGCCGGACGTCGGTGGAAGGTATTGGGGTCAATGATAGTTACTGTCATTGCCATGATAATTATTAGTATAGCGGTTTTCGGCTGGAAGACGTGGGTAGCCTTTTTTGAGAACGCCCCCTTTGTCAAAAAACTTTTGGAAACGGGCTCAGCTCCATGGTTCAAAATGCCAACTTATTTTGTCGCAGCACGAATGGCTGGGCTCAGCGTTAATGTTGCTTACTTGGTGCAGGCGATAGTTGCAATGAGTATGATTGGAGTAGTTTATTATGTCTGGTTTCATGAAAAGGGAGATGCAGTGTCAAGGGCTATTCTGGTTCTCTGTATCCTTCTCACCACGCCGTACGCCTTTGTACATGACTTGACCATGCTTGCCATTCCCCTTGCATATTTAAGCTGGCAAGGCTATACGAAAGGCTGGCTGCCCTGCGAAAAGTTTGTTCATACTGTTGTCTGGCATATGCCATTGTTCAGCATGTTCATCGCTTTATTTACCCCTCTTCAGATAGGACCCTTTATTTTGACAGCTTACCTGATTTTAGCTCTTTGGCGAATGTTCAGACCTTAAGATGTGGCACCCGAACCTAATGGGGAGCCAATTAATTTCGGCGCAAAAACAGAGCAGAGCCCGAATCTGCAAACACCTGCCGCCAATGGGGTTCCTTTTTGAGCAAGGAGTACACTTTAGAGGGTATTTTGATCAATATCATATCTGGAGGGTGATGCTTCAAAAATTGCTGCCAATTATTCCGGCCAAAGAGGAAATCAAAATACTCCTTCGCTACGGGCTCTGGGTATACAGTCTCATAGCGTCCATCCAAAGCTACCCGGCATTGGGGATAGAGCCTCCAAAGGGCATATTCTCCCCAGTCAAAATCAATTAATAAATTTCTGAATAAGTGGTGGGTCTGGATAAAGTCTACCGCCACCACCGGATAATACATCCCACTTTTACTGCCAGGTTTTGAAGGTATCTGCAATGTCCAAGGAGTTTTGGATATAAATTTATAGCCTCCCAAAACCATTACGGACGCTATTAGAAGAAAAAGGAACTTCCACTCAAAAAGATATTTCAAGCTTATGACTCCGGGCCAAGATTTAACTCTTTGAAAAAAGGGTGTTACTATAGCCGGCATATATGCGCCAACGAGGATCAGGAAAAAGACAATGTGTCGTGTATGGGCCAATCCTATATACAGGGTTACACCCAGAGTCAGGCTGGCAGTAATCTCACGCCATTTTCCCCACGACATTAATAAGAGAGAGATGACAATAATTAAGGAATAATAGGTAATTTCTACTAACGATAATCCGGTCCGATAAATTTGGAAAATGGAGCCCCACTCACTAATCTCTGGCCGGGGCATGGTGACTGCATGCAGAATGTAAAACCAGTATTTTAGACCATAAGGATTTATTAAAGTAGCCATTCCGGATAGGAGAAGAATCCCTAAATAGGGTAAAAAAGGACGGCGGGCAATTGCTTCTCCCAAAGCATATAACGCGATCAGACACAGTCCGGAAACAAATCCACCATGCAGATTACACCATAAAATCATGAATATCGGGATAGCCCCCATCACATGCCATCGCCCACTTAGTCTTGCCCTTTCTAACAGGTAGAGGGTCAATGCAAAGAAAAAATAGGTAAATATCTGAGCTCTCACCGGGCTATAACCAACCAAGAGAAATCCCGAAATAATAAACAAAACAACGGCAGTACCTAAAGGATCGGCCCCCCGCCTGCGGGCTGTAAAATATACGAGGGTCAAGGTAAGCAGGCCGAAAAAATATTTCAGAAGTTGAAGCCCCGAAGCCCCTGTTTTTATATACAAGGGGTAAAAGATTACTCCAGTCAGCCATTCATGGTAGACCCAGGGGTTCAGGGTAGGGACATATGAATAGACATCTTGATAAGGAAATTTCCCGCTCTCCCAAAATAGTCGCCCAAAGGCCAAATAACCCCAAAGATCAGGATCAGCCAAGGTAGATGATAGACCATTGAGAACGTATATGAATAACATTCCTATGATGCTTGTGGTTATCCAGATGTTATTGTTTTTCATTTCGTAGTCAATCTGTAATTATTAAAACCTTCATGACACAGTAATCGCTACCCAAGTATATAGTTCTTTTCCAATAATTTTAAGATTGTGTCAAGGGCATGTATTGAAAACAGAGGTCTTTCGAAAATGTAACGTTATATATGTATTATGGGACTTTCCTTGCAAGACGTATAACCACAAACACCCACCCGATTGTGATTGGAACGCTCATTTGAAGAGCCACTGCGGGTAACCCAGCTAAAATGCTCAACCGCAACTGGGCCAACGAAATGCTGCTGCTAAAAAAACAGACAGTATAGAGCAGTGCTGTCCAGACAAGTAAAGGGCCGCTGTCGAGGGGGCGATCCCCGGTTCCGTGGGGGTAGTAACTCCACACAATGACCAGAGGCAAAAGTAAAAGCATCAAGTCGTAAAGGTAAAGATGGGCGCTGATTAACAGGCCGAGTGCCAGGGTTGCGGCAAGCCTCATATCCCAGGTGCGTGTCCCGGGCTTCCAGTCGATACGTCGCCATAAAAATAAAACTACTGAAACCCCTCCAACCATTAATAACGAGGCAAAGATATCAGATCCCCTTCTCCAGAAGCCATCAAAGAGCAGTGCCGCAAAGCCGTAGAAGTTGTGATAGCCCCAGGTGGGAACCAGATCATGACGGCGCTGCAACTCGAATAAACAGGGGATAAGACGCAGGTACTCTTTCATCACGAGAGGACTGATGGCAAAACCAATTGCTATCCATATACCAACGCTTACTAGCCCCCCTATTAAAGCGCGCCAGCGCCATTTGATGATTAGAACCATACCTACAGCAATCGCAAGTTGGGGCTTGTAAAGTAAGAGCCCCAGGGCCAGTCCTGCCGCGAGGTCATTCTCACGGCGCAGCATGACAAACGCTATGGTGTAAAGGAGAAGCGTTAACGCTGTATCCTGCCCATAAAGAAACCAGGCAATAGTAGGGAAAAAAAGGAAGCTCATCAGAAACAAACGTCCCGTAGAGCGCACACGTAATGCCATCAATTCCCGACGCAGGAGATGTAGGGAGAGGGCAAGCGCAAGCAGTCCCGCACCCCACCAGAGGATCAGCCCGTTCAGGTAGCTGCCCAGTGCAAAGGTGGCGCAGAACAAAGTTGTAAATGGTGGGTAATTAAAATAACATACAGAATTAAAAGAGACCGGTGCCAGAATCCTCCTTTGAAAAGCGGCCTGCTCAGCAATATCATATAGCTCATTCATCCGTCCCATCAGGTAAAACTTTCCGGCAGTATAAAAGGTCAAAAAATCTGCGCCAATAATATTTCCAGAGGCATCGGTCAAACCGCGGCCAATACCTATGCTTATCCCCCAGGCAAAAAAGGTCAGCACACATATGGTAACAGGGTAGAGCTTCATGCGCTCAGGGGTCAACCACTTGACTGCAGTCTCAATGAAACGGTTATAGACTACGATGAAATAAGATTGTTTTCTCTGTGTCACATTAAATAGCTTACTGATTTTCCCGTTCATATGAATCTTACCGCATTAAACAATATAACTCAACCTGTGGGTCATGTATTGAAACATTCATTGCCAGACCGGGCACGATAACTCTGTCTTCACGTTTTACATTTTCTTTACTCTGTGATATTTTTTCTACCGTTTTCTTTCAACTGATGCGCTTAGGTATTCAGAGGAGCTTCACAGCTTTGTTGCTATTATTTGTGCTTTCTTTGTTCGTTAGTGCTACCCTGCTCTTCTGGATTGAACCATTGTTTGCCAAGATGATCCTTCCCATGTTAGGTGGATCTCCTGCGGTTTGGAATACCTGCATAGTCTTTTATCAGGCGATGTTGCTTGCTGGCTACGTCTATGCACATGTGACAACAAGATTGCTCAAAATAAGGCTGCAGACGATCTTTCATCTCGGCCTTCTTTTTTTAGTCTTTTTTACGCTACCTATCAGCATTTCCGATGGCTGGACTCCACCGGTTACCTCAAACCCTATTCCGTGGTTATTCCTCTTACTGCTGGTGTCGATAGGGTTGCCTTTCTTCGCTATCTCCACGAATGCTCCCCTGCTCCAGAAGTGGTTTTCAACTACGCGCCATCCTTCAGCGAAAGATCCATATTTTCTCTATAGCGCCAGCAACTTAGGAAGCATGGGTGCCCTGCTCGGTTATCCCTTTTTCATAGAACGGTACCTTTCTCTTGCAGAGCAGTCAAGATTGTGGACTGGCGGCTATGTGTTTTGGGCGGGATTGATTTCTGTCTGTGCGGTAATAGTTCTGCGCTCTTCCCGGAACAGAGAGAGTCACCTAGATAGCGGAGCAGTGCCCGATTTCGAAAGCATTGCGTTGGCCGACCATAGCACTGGTGAACTAAAAGTCAGTCAGCGAATTCGATGGGTACTGTTGTCATTTGCGCCTTCCAGCCTGCTCCTTGGCGTGACCAATTACATAACGACTGATATCGCCCAGGTTCCGCTTCTCTGGGTGATTCCTTTGGCCATTTACCTGCTGACATTTATCCTGGTTTTTGCCACAAAACCCATATTACCTTACAAACTGATGGTGCGTGCACAGCCATTATTGTTATTACCTATAATGATCCCTTTTTATTGGGGCTTTACTATAATATCATGGGTCATTATTCCGCTGCACTTACTCGCATTTTTTGTGACTGCTATGGTTTGCCATGGTGAACTGGCAAATAGCCGTCCCTCAACCACCCATCTCACTGAATTCTACCTCTGGTTGTCAGTAGGAGGAGTGCTAGGTGGGCTGTTCAACGTTATCGTAGCACCGGTAACTTTCGATAGCTTAGCAGAATATCCTCTGGTTATTGTGCTTGCCTGTTTGCTTCGGCCATCTCTTGTTCCGGATGCAGCGAAGGTATATCGCCGCTGGCTCGATGTTGGTTTGCCATTGATCACCCTCATTGTCTTTGGGACAGCCAGATGGGGATTCGGAAAGATCATGTCCTTGGGATCCACACGACTGGAAAGTATTCCTGGTTTTGGGTTAATTGCCGTTATTCTTGTTTCATGCTTGGCAGGCGTCATTTGTCTCAGTTTCAGTGACCGACCGATTCGTTTCGGACTGTGTTTGGGTGGATTAATGCTTGCTGGCACCCTGTGTGCCCCTGGACAAAATCAACTGTTGTATTCAGAGCGCAATTTTTTTGGTATATTAAAGGTATTATACGAACCCAAAAGTGATTGCCACCTTCTCTTTCATGGAACAACCATTCATGGAGCACAAAGCCGGAATCCAGCCCTAAGTCGGGAACCCTTGACCTATTACCATCGTACTGGTCCGCTCGGGCAGGTCTTCGAGACGCCAGCATCCGGAAAAAGTCGGGTCGCCATCATAGGTCTTGGCACAGGATCAATTGCCTGTTACGGCAAGCCAGGGCAACTTTTTACCTTTTATGAAATTGATCCCGCTGTTGAACGTATTGCCCGGGATAAGAGATATTTCACATTTGTAAGCGAATGTCCTGCCAAGGTAGACGTGGTTCTTGGGGACGCCAGGCTCTCGTTATCACGGACACCTGACCATCGCTATGACTTGATTATCCTTGATGCTTTCAGTTCAGACTCTATTCCTATACATCTCCTTACGCGAGAAGCTATAAAACTCTACTTAAAAAAACTTGCTAATAAAGGGCTCCTCGCCTTTCACGTCAGCAATAGGTACCTCAATCTTCAACCTATACTGGGCGATCTGGCGCAAGATGCTGGTTTGCGATGTCTCGTTCAGGAAGACCGAAAAGTGAGTGAGGCAGAGAAAAAAGCGAAAAAATGCCCTTCTGATTGGGTCGTAATGGCAAGTGGAAAATCTGATCTGGGAAAGCTGATTGAAGATCCTCGGTGGAAAACCTTACCTGGTCGACCCGGAACAAGGCTCTGGACTGATGATTTCTCTAATGTCCTCAGTGTTTTTACGGGTTTTACCTTTACAATTCCAAGATTTTTTTGACTAAGTGGCGAATTTCCTCTTAAACACGTATACAACATTGGTCGATTGCGGAGAATAGTCTCGTACTTCACTGTCCCACCGGTAGATTGTCTTGTCAGATGAGATAATATCTATAATTCCTGAGAGATCAAAATATTTCTGCTGGTACTTTTCAAACCAGTTGAATATCAGCATCTCTGAGTTTGGACTGACTAACCACGATTTCGTTACTTTAACAAAGACCAGGTATTTCGGCTGAACTGCCTCAATTTGCCTTATCATTTCCCGTTGCATTTGAAGGGCATATCGTTGATTCTCCATTAAGCCATAAGTATAGATATAGCCAGTTGCTGAAAGTCTGTCTGCATAGAAGTATATCTGGGGTTCTGATCCAAGGACTGCAATCCTATCGTCTTTTGATGTGCGGGCTTTGATATACTTCGCAATCTCTAACGATTCCCAAAACGGATTCGAACCGTACATAAGACGACATGCCTGCAAAGGGGTCATCTCAAAGAAAAAGTCCTTCTGATTATATACGGAATGACTGAAGGCCAATAGCAACGCAAGGATCGGTATCCACTGCATAGTAACTTTACCATTAAATTTTAAGAAAAGTCTCTGCGCAGAAGTAACGGCAAGGCCGGTGAGAAGAGCAACAGCGGGGAGGAGCAGAACAAAATAATGATTGCGAAAATATAAGCCCGGGCATATCGCGAGAAACGAAAAAATGAGGAAACTCTCAATAAAGAAAATTTGAACGCGTCCCTTTTCATCCCAGAGCGGGGCAGACAGCCCAATCCCGGCTAGCAACCAAAGAAGGTAAGATGGGCCGCTAATCTCCTTTGCCATCAAGAGGAATGTCAGTAAGCCAGAGCTAAGCGATTGTTCTGATGCATATTCACTCGCATACGTGAATGTCCAGAACCAGAATTTGTCAAAAACACCTACCCGGAAAAGAAGGAGGCAGGCCAGGCAGAACGGAATTACCGCACCTACCAACAACAAAGTGCTTTGTTTCACAAAACGTTTCCATGGGACAGGTTGTGTTTGAAACTGAGCCCGGAAGAGATACAGCCAGGCAAAGATGATAAAAAATATCCCTGACTGCTTCATCAGGAATGCCAAGCCCAGGAGTAATCCACTCAAGAACATATGATTTGGTTTACCTGTATCAATTGCTCCCAGCATCAACAGTATTCCCCCGAGTGCGGGCAGCAAAACAAAGTGAGTAGCGTGTGCATATACACCCAGTACTGTAGGACTCACTGAGAGGAGTCCGTAGGTTGCACAGGCAATTAATCCAGCATAAGGATCAAACAGGCGCCTTGCTAATAAAAAAACCGCTACGATAGTAAGTGCATTTATCAGAAGAAGGCCCAGATGAATACCTGAAGGTGTCTGGCCGAAAACCGCCATTATCAAGGCATAAACTGCATAAATTCCCGGTAATTTCATGCTGTACGCGAACAAATAGGGCGGTATTCCTTGAAGAATAAGCTGCCCCATATACGCGAATTCTCCTTCATCGCGTTCGAGAGGGATGTGCAGAAACCTGACGCGAATGGCGGCTATGAATAAGACTATCAGAATAACTATCCCCCAAGTTAGAAATCGGGAATGATCATTTTGCTTGTCTTGATGGATCTGCATATTCAACCACAAAAATAGAGAAAGTTTCCAATGGGGCTGTCGAAAATAACCAGGGCGGACCATGAATTCCAAGCGAAAAAAGATAGTACCCACCATAGGGTTTTTCGGACATAGTACGTAACCAGGTCACTGGTTTCGCATTAACAGTTATCTGGCGTACCTTTTTCAAGATCTGCTGATGGTGGGGTAATATTTTCTCTCTTATCACAACTCCTGCTTTTTGTTTTGTTACAACTCCCGGAACTATTACATAGTCTCCGTTTTTAAATATTGTCCTCTCTGTGTCATATTGCCGCATTCCTGCGAGATCCGCATACCACTGCCAACTCCTATAGCGGGTATACCAGATGGTAGCCCCGAATGGCAATTCCTTCACTATTTTGGGTGCATAGTCGCGATAAATGGCAGCATAGGAATAATCGGATAATGCAATAAGAATCCCCAGCGTTGCTGTTAATATTAACCCAAAGATACCTTGTCTACATTCAATAGAGTGTTCAAAGTTATATCCCAGCAGTAATAAGATCCCGGGGACTGCCAACATAATGTGGCGAATAGCCATAAAGGGTGCAAATAAAACAATAAAGGTAAATGCCCCGGCAAGCCATAAAAACAATATCAGGTTACGTTCCACCTTGATCTTATCATTGCCTTTTCGACCCCTCATAAGGCTAATATTCACTAAACTGATAGTAAATATCCCATTTATGAAAAAAAGTGCCCACCATGCCGCAAGGTAAAAAGATTTGTAATAGCCATAGGAGACCAGAAACATCGCCTCACCTGCAAATAGACAAACTGCAGCAATCCACAGGGGCCGTCTAATATTTTCACGGGATAAAAAAATCACACTGAAGGGTGCAATGGCACCAACTCCGACAAACCACTCAACTGCTTTGAGTATGATCATGGTTATACCAAAACTTTCAAGGCTTCGATTCAGGATATGAACATGACCATAATCAAAATAGTTGAAAAAAGACCACCCTACGAGGGCAACAACCGGCACTGAGAGTGTCCAGAGAGCTCGCCACTGTCGGCGAAGTACAATTACGAACAAAAAAATTGGTAAAAGTATCAGGCTGGTATATTTGACCAGGCAAGCCGCTCCAATCGCCGCTGAACCTATCCAATACTTGACGGTTGGCCCTCCATCAGAAACAGAAAAAACGGCCCAGAAGAATATGAGCCAAAGGGTGACAACCGGTACATCTGTCATAAGATTCTGTCCGGGTATAAAAACAGGTCCCAGAACAAAAAGGGCGGTTAAAAATAGGGCATGTTTAGGAACTAACAGTCTGGCTAAGCGGTAAAAGAATCCAATTGCGATTGAGGTTATTAATGCCATTAACAGATGCTGAGCTAACTCTGACTGGCCAAAAAATAGCATAACCAATGCCTGGAGATAAAAGAATAAAAAGGGTTGATTAATGGAAGAGATAGGCAAGGCAGTATTACTTGCCAAGTTTAGTTCGCCGGACATTGGGTGGAGTGGGTCCTCAAGGATCTTTCGTGCAATCAGGAGGTGAGCTGTGTCGTCAATGTGAACTGGCTTGGTTAGATTAAACGATGCGCATATGAGACTCAAAAGCACCAGTAAGCCATACGATTTATAACGATGACTCAACATATTGCATACAATAATACTAATTACCTCTTACCTACAAGCAAATTTTCACCTTGAAACTATTCCTGTCTTGACTTACTATTTTGTTACGATGAAGATATTTCTTCACACCTGTTGTGCGAACTGTGTGCTCTTTCCGCTCAAGGAATTGAGGAAGGGTGGACATGAGGTGACTGCCTTCTTCTATAACCATAACATCCACCCTTACCAGGAATACCTGAAGAGGAAGGAGACACTGGTCGAACTTGCTCCCAAGATCAACCTGCCGGTCATATGCCCTGAGAGATACGATCTTAAGGAGTTTTTGAGGAATGTGGCCTTTAAGGAAGATGAGCGCTGTTCTTACTGCTACCGTTCCCGGCTACAGGCAACTGTTGAAGAGGCTAAAAAAGGGGGATATGACTGCTTTTCCACCACCCTCCTCTACAGTAAATTCCAGAAGCATGATATAATTAAAAAAACAGGGGAAGCCCTGTCAGAAGAATACGGAGTTGAATTCTACTACCAGGATTTCAGAAAAGGCTGGGAAGAAGGGGTCAGGGAATCGAAGGAATTAAACCTCTATCGCCAGCAGTACTGCGGATGCATATATAGTGAGGAGGAAAGGTACTTACAGAAGGGTCAAAGGGGCAAGGGATAGGGAAGAGGGAAAATCTAAATGTCAAAGCTCAAATGTCAAATGATGTTAAAACAAATCCAAATGTCAAAACCTGAATAACAAATTTGAACTTTGGATTTTGGCATTCATTTGGAATTTGGATTTTGGCATCTGACATTTTCTGAGGAAGTTATAACTGAGATGAGTAGCATTGGCAAGCTCTTAATTCTCTGGGGATTGACTCTGGTTCTCGTGGGATTGTTCCTCACGGTGATGCCAAATATTCCCTGGATAGGGAGACTGCCGGGAGATATCATCATCAGGAAGAAAAATTTTCAGTTCCACTTCCCCATTGTCACCTGTATTATCATCAGCCTCGTCCTGACTTTTCTCCTCAATTTGTTCAGGCGCTGAAAGATGAAAATTGAGACTCAAGTGAATATGAGAAAGGGAATCCAGAATACAGAAGTCAGAATTCAGAAGAAAGATTATTCTGACTCCTGTCTCCTGACTCCTGAATTCCTCTGTTCTTTATTTCTTAAATCCTCGAGCCTGGTCGGAGATGAATGATCCATGAGATCTCAAGGGACCATTAAAAACGAGGCGAGCATATCCGGCATAGGACTGCATACCGGGAAAGAGGTGATGGTCACTCTTAAACCCTCGCCTCCTGACAGCGGTATCACGTTCGTGAGAGTCGATACCGATCCCCCCTGCAAGATAAAGGCGGATATCTCCTGTGTGGTGGATGCACGGCTTGCTACCACCCTGGGGAGAGACGGGGTAACCATCTCAACCACCGAGCACCTGCTCGGTTCCCTCTATGGCATGGGTATTGATAATCTTCTGATCGAGATTGATTCCCCCGAGGTTCCGATCATGGACGGCAGTGCCGCTCCGTTCATTGACCTTATCAAGGCTGCCGGCATAGAAGAACAGGAAGTGCCAAGACAATTCATCCATATCCTGAAGCCCTTGAAGATAACTGCTCAGGATACTGAAATCTCCCTGATTCCGTCCAGGGGGTTCAAGATCACCTATACCATCGACTTCAATCATCAACTGATTGCAAACCAGTCCTGCCGGGTCTACTTCTCGCAGGCTACTTTTGAGCGGGAAATAGGCAGTGCCCGGACCTTTGGATTACTGAAGGACCTCCAGGCACTCAAGACCAATGGTCTCGCCAAGGGAGGATCGGTAGAGAATGCCATTGTGGTAGGTGACGACTACATCTTAAACGAAGAGGGCTTGAGGTTTCCGGAAGAATTCGTCCGTCATAAAGTGCTCGACCTTATTGGGGATACCTCCCTCCTCGGCAAACCGCTCATCGGGCATATCATTGCCCACAAATCAGGGCACCATCTCCACCACCAGTTGATCAGAGAAATCCTTAACAATCAATCTGCCTGGAAGCTGATTCCTCCTACCGTTAAAAGAAACAAATAGGGTTTGCATTTTCCCTCAGGATTGATTATAAAACCTAAGAAGGATGCTGTTCTTTCATGAGGCAGAGGTTGACAAGAGATAAGGCAAAGAGTGTAATCGCGATTCTCATACTGTTATTCTTTTCCCTGGACACCTTCTCCCTGGTCAGGGCAGAGGTAGATTCCGCCTCCATGAAATACCGGCCCATCCACGCGCAATTTGCAAGCCAGGGCTGTTTCCAGAAGGAGATTCTCGATACCATCCTGGCCGGCATTCCGGTAACGTATACCTTCCAGATCAAAGTCTATCAGCCGATCCCCCTCTGGTTTGACCGGGAAATTTCCTCTCTGAGGCTGATCCGGAAGATACAATACGATAACCTCAAGAACGAATACCGCGTGACCCTGAACGGCAGACAATCAACCACGAAGGTGCTTGTTGACTTTTCTGAAGTAAAAAAGATGATTGAAAATGTAAATGAAACGGTCCTTGTCTCACCTGATCTGTTCAAGAAGAACGACCTCTATTACCTGAAATATCACCTTGACATCAAAGCGGAATCTGCTTCTGATCTCCCCCTCCCCCTGGAATACCTCCTCTCGCTCCTGCCGTGGGGCCAGTCGAAAACGGGATGGGCGACGATCCCGATTAAGTAGGAACGCATAAGCTCTACCCACATGAATGAAAAATCACCTCTGACTGCTGACATCGGAGAAAAGAAGAGACGGAAACGGGAACGGTTTATCATTCTCGTCGTCTTTTTCTTAGTCATCATCCTCACCTCCCTCGAAGTCTACTTCTCCGGCTCAAAGAGCCAGCTCCCCATAACCAATAACATCCTGGTATACGGGCTGGTCAATATCAACATCATCCTCCTTCTCCTCCTCATCTTTCTGGTCATAAGAAACGTGACCAAGCTCTTTTTCGAGAGGAGAAGGGGTGTGCTGGGCTCAAAGCTCCGCACCAAGCTGGTAGCTGCCTTCATCGGCCTCTCGCTCGTTCCAACCTTCCTCCTCTTCTGGGTAGCAGCAACCTTCATCAACACCACCATTGAAGGGTGGTTCAGCTTCCAGGTGGAGCAGTCCCTGGAAGAGTCCATGAAGGTGGCAAAGACCTACTACAGAAACTCAGAGGAAAATGCCCTCCATTACGCCCGGCAGATCAGCAGGGCGATTACCGAGAACAAGCTTCTGAATGAAAACAACCTGGACAAGCTGAAAGAGTTTATCAAAACCAAGCAGGAGGAGTATAACCTGGGTGTCGTGGAGGTGTTCTCTGCTCAACAGGAAGAGCTGGTACAGGCGATGAACCCGCGGATTCCCGGAAAACAATTTACGAGCCCGGAATCAAACCTGGTCAAAGAAGGTCTCGTGGGAAATGAACTGACCAAGATCCAGTCAGCAAGAAAAGGGGACTTTATCCGGGGGATCGTCCCCATCTATTCAACCTGGAATCAGAATGAAATCGTGGGGACCCTGGTGGTCAACTACTATGTGCCAAACAGCTTAGTCAAGAGGATGAACTCCATCTCCTCTGCCTTTAAGGAATACCACCAGGTCAAGATGCTCAAGGAGCCGATCAGACTGAGTTATCTCATCACCTTCTCCATCGTGACCCTGCTGATCATCTTTTCTGCCACCTGGTTCGGCTTCTATCTCGCAAAAACCATCACCGGCCCTATCCAGAAGCTCGCTGAAGGGACCCAGGAGATTGCCCGCGGCAACCTTGACTTCCAGATCCAGCCCGCCAGCGATGACGAGATCGGCAGCCTCATCAACTCCTTCAACCAGATGACGTCAGACCTGAAGAACACCACGATTGAACTGGAACGGCGCAGGAGGTACATGGAAATCGTTCTGAAGAACGTAGCGGCAGGGGTGATCTCTGTGGACAGGGATGGAAGGATCGCCACGATGAACAGGTCGGCTGAGGGAATGCTCGAGATCAAAGCTGAAGATACCCTGAGCTGCCATTACCGGGATGCATTCTCCTCGGCCTCGATGGAAGGCATCCGCGAATTGATTCGTGACATGAGCGCTTCTGCAGGAGGCATCCTGGAAAGACCGGTGAAAATCTCTCTCCCCAGCAAGACCTTGATACTCCTGGCAAACGCTACCGCGCTCCGGGATGAGGCACGGAATTACATAGGACTGGTGCTGGTCTTCGAGGATCTCACCCACTTGCAGAGGGCCCAGCGGGCGGTAGCCTGGCGGGAAGTGGCACGCCGTATTGCCCACGAAATTAAAAATCCCCTCACCCCCATTCAACTCTGCGCCCAGAGGCTGCGGAAACGCTACCTCGACCAGTTTGCTGCTGACGGAAAGATTTTTGACGACTGCACCAGAACCATCATCAACCAGGTAGAGCAGCTGAAAACCCTGGTGAATGAGTTTTCCAACTTTGCCCGGATGCCTGCTACCAACCCCCAGCCGAACAACCTGAACGAAATTATCGAGGAAACCCTCCTACTCTATCGCGACCCCCACCAGAACGTCACCTTTGAATTTGAAAAGAAGGGTGACATCCCTGTCTTCAACCTGGACAGGGACCAGATCAAAAGGGCAATGATCAATATGATCGATAACGCCCTCTATGCGATGAGAAATGACGGGGCGGGGAAGGTAACCATTGAAACATCCTATGAACCATTTCTCCAGATGGCAAGTATTCAAGTCGCCGATACCGGCTGCGGGATCCCCGCGGAAGAGAAACCAAAACTGTTTGAACCCTATTTCTCCACGAAGAAATCAGGGACCGGCCTCGGGCTGGCTATTGTTAACTCCATTATCACTGACCATAACGGGTACATACGGGTCAAGAACAACTATCCCAAGGGAACCCGCTTTATCATCGAGCTCCCCATTAAAGTATGAGCGGCCATGAAGAAGAGTATTCTTATTATAGATGACGAGGCACGGATTCAGAGTTCACTCAAGGAAATCCTTGAAGATGAAGGGTTTGAAGTGTTCGTCGCCTCAGACGGGTACCAAGGGCTGAAGATCGCTGACGAAGATCTCCCTGACCTTGTGCTCCTGGACATTTGGATGCCGGGTATTGACGGGATAGAAGTCCTGAGCAAGCTCCGGGAAAACCTCCCCCAGATCCAGGTGATCATGATCTCCGGACACGGGACTGTCGAAACAGCAGTCAAAGCTACACGGCTGGGTGCCTACGATTTTATTGAAAAACCCCTCTCCCTGGAAAAGGTAATCTTAACAGTCAATAATGCGCTGAGTTACCAGAAACTGGAGGAGGAGAACCGGCTCCTCCAGCAAATGATCGACCAGGGTTACCAGATAACCGGAAACAGCAAGAGGATCAGAGAACTCCGGGAACAGGCGAAGACAATCGCCCCTGCTGACGCATGGGTTGTGATTTACGGGGAAAACGGAACCGGCAAGGAACTCCTTGCCCGCGCAATTCACCGGCAGAGCAGGAGAGTAGACAAGCCCTTTATCGAGGTAAACTGTTCGGCGATACCCCCGGATCTGATAGAAAACGAGCTCTTTGGATATGAAAAGGGGGCCTTTGCCGGGGCGGTTACCAAGAAGAGGGGGAAACTCGACCTGGCAAATGAGGGAACCCTTCTCCTGGAAGAAATAGGAGATCTGCCCCTTCAGATCCAGGGGAAACTCCTCTCAATCCTGCAGGAGCACAAGTTTGAACGGGCGGGAGGGAACCGGAGCATCGATATTGATGTAAGGGTGATCGCCACGAGCACGCAAGACCTGGAGGAAAAGGTGAAGGACGGGAACTTCCGGGAGGACCTCTATTACCTGATTAATGTTGTTCCTCTCCACGTACCACCCTTGAAGGAGAGGAAGGAAGATATCCTCCTCCTGGTGGAAGAGTTCCTGAAACGGTACTCCCTGAAAAACAGCATAAAACCCAAGACCATTTCTCCTGAGGCGCTGGAGAAGCTCAAGAAATACGACTGGCCCGGAAACGTCAGGGAGCTCAAGAACCTGATTGAACGGATGGTGATCCTCTCTGAAGGGAGTGAGATCACGGCCAGTGATATCCCCCCTTCAATTGCAGGACATCTCTCCGCAAAAGGGAAGAAGCTCCTTGACTCTGAATCTTTCCAGTCGGCTCGGAATGATTTTGAACGGCAGTTTATTGTCAGGAAGCTCGTGGAGAACGACAAAGATATCGACAGAACCGCAGAGGCAATCGGTATTGCGAAGAAAAAACTCAACCGAAAGTTGAAGGATCTGAAGATTGAAATCGCCAAGCTAACCTAAAGACAGGGTTCAAGGGGCCGAACGAGTGCGGAGTGCTGAATGGCGAATGCGGAATAATCTACCAACGGCGGACACTCCGAAATCCGCAATCTAAAATCCGCATTGGGGTGAATCCTTGAACCCTTTAAACAGAGAGCCAGTTGAAAAAGACCACAAGTAAGAGATGAGGAGGTAAACGAACGATGGACAGGACTAAACTGGAAGGGGAATTGAAACGATGGGAAAGCGGCCCGGTTCAGAAGGTTATCGCCAAGGCAGCGGAGCGTGAGGAGGTATTTAAGACCACCTCCGACATTGAGTTTAAGAGACTCTTTACCCCTCTGGATGTAGAGGGGATAGACTATCTATCTGACCTGGGTTTCCCGGGAGAATACCCGTTCACCCGGGGTGTCCAGCCAACCATGTACCGGGGGAGATTCTGGACGATGAGGCAGTATGCCGGGTTCGGGACAGCCTCTGATACCAACAAACGGTACAAGTATCTCCTTGACCACGGCCAGACGGGCTTGAGCGTTGCTTTTGACCTCCCGACTCAGATCGGGTACGACTCAGACCACCCCTTAAGCCTGGGAGAAGTAGGGAAGGTAGGCGTCGCTATCGACACGCTGGCTGACATGGAGACTCTCTTTGAAGGCATCCCTCTGGAAAAAGTGAGCACGTCCATGACCATTAACTCAACTGCCGCCACGCTCCTCGCCATGTACATTGCCGTAGCAGAAAAACAGGGCGTACCGGCAGGCAACCTCAACGGCACCATTCAGAATGACATCCTGAAGGAGTACGTTGCCCGGGGAACCTACATTTACCCGCCCCAGCCTTCCATGCGGATTATCACGGATATCTTCGCCTTCTGCAAGGATCACGTGCCGAGGTGGAACATGATCAGCATCAGCGGCTACCACATCAGGGAAGCCGGTTCCTCGGCAGCTCAGGAGGTGGCGTTTACCCTGGCAAATGGGATCGCCTATGTGGATGCAGCAATCAAGGTGGGCCTGGATGTGGATGATTTTGCCTCCCGGCTCTCCTTCTTCTTCAACTGCCACAATAACTTTCTCGAGGAGATCGCTAAATTCAGAGCTGCCCGGAGGCTCTGGGCAAGGATCATGAAGGAGAGATTCAAGGCAAAGAAGGACGCCTCCTGTTCTCTCCGGTTCCACACCCAGACTGCGGGATGCACCCTGACTGCCCAGCAGCCCATCAACAACATCGTGAGGGTTGCCTTCCAGGCACTCGCTTCGATCCTCGGGGGGACCCAGTCGCTCCACACAAATTCCTATGATGAAGCCCTGGCACTTCCCTGCGAAGAAGCGGTGAGAACCGCCCTGCGCACACAGCAGCTCATTGCCTGCGAAACCGGCGTTACTGACACCATTGATCCCCTCGGCGGATCCTATGCAATAGAATCTCTCACGAGCAGCATCGAGAACGGCGCACGGGAATATATCGGAAAAATCGATGCCATGGGAGGAGTAATCAAAGCAATTGAAAAGGGTTACATTCAGAATGAGATCGGAGAGAGTGCTTACCGGCATCAGCGGGATGTGGAGGGCAAGAAGAAGATCGTCGTGGGCTTAAACCAGTTCACCGTAGAGGAGGCACCCCCATCCAACCTCCTCAAGGTCAAGCCGGAAGTGGAAAAGATCCAGAAGGAAAAGCTCTTGAGCGTTAAACAAGGAAGGGACAACGTCAAGGTGCAAGAAGTCTTACAGCGGCTCAAGAAGGCGGCTCAGGGTTCAGAAAACCTGATGCCCGTAACCCTTGAAGCCGTGAAGTGTTATACCACCCTGGGCGAGATCGCTGACACCCTGAGAGAGGTGTTCGGGATGTATCAGGAAGGGTGAAAAAACGTTTGGCCCGTCTTCGGGAAAGGTCTATGGTTTTTACTAGGGGCTCGACTTGACCCGCACAAAGCTGGCCAAGAAAGGACTACCGCAGGAGCGGCCCAAGGTTTTATAAACGTTTGGTCGTTCCTACGATAGAATTTACCGCAGGAGCGGCCTCCGGCCTGACGGCCTGCGGTCTTATCTACCACCAGGGATTGAAGGGGCGGAAGATGAACGGTTGCGGGTACTTGATATCTGTTCTCACGGTTATGCCCTGATATTCCAATAAGTACAGTTCTATACCGTCCTTTTCTAAATCACCGATAACCGTGACCTCTTCTTTTTTTCCGCCCGCTCGCTCAGCCCTCGCCCTCAAAACAATAGCGTTTGCAATCGGGTCTCCGCTCACGCGGTAGTGCCACTCATTGCACCTGATCTCCTTCCCCTCAGATTCAAGGAAGAAGAACCAGGTATGGAAACCGACACCGTAGATCCCATGGGGATTCTTATCCGTGATCTGCCCTTTTACTAATACCCTCTTACCCTCGTACTGTCCATAGTTTGCCATAAGTTCTGGTAAGGTTGTGGTTATTGGTTCTATTCTTTTAATACAGCCGGATAAAAAAATGAGAGTAATAATGAGAACTGACCACTTAAACCGAGAACCGGAAATAAACGATGTCACCATCTTTGATCTCATATTCCTTTCCCTCCATCCTCAAAAGACCCTTGTCCCGGGCCGCATGAACTGAGCCGGCCGTGACAAAATCATCATAGGAAAGTACTTCTGCCTTGATAAAACCCTTTTCCATGTCAGAGTGGATTTTGCCGGCAGCCTGGGGTGCCCTGGTCCCTTTCAGCACTGTCCAGGCGCGGAGTTCAGGGCCGACTGTCGTGTAGAAGGTGACCAGGTTCAGGAGCTCATACCCCACCCTGACCAGTTTTTCAATGCCTGATTCCCCTATCTCAAGGTCCTTTAAAAACTCCTCTCTTTCCCCTTCCGGCAATGCGAGCACCTCTGCCTCTACCTCGCCGCAGATTGCCGCTACCATGGCGGCTTCACTTTTCGCAATTTCCTCCAGGAGCTTTACCCACCTTTTTTCCTTCAACTCCTTTTCATCAACATTGGCAACGTAAAAAACCGGCCTTTCAGTAAGGAGAAAGAGATTCCGTACAATTTCCTTTTCACCATCTTTGAGCTTCAGGGTCCTTGCCGGCCTGCCTGCATCAAGTACCGTTTTTACCTTGTGATACACTTCGATATCAGCGGCTGCATTCTTATCGCCAACCCTGAGCATCTTCTCTGTTTTTTCAATCCTCTTCTCTACGGTCTCCAGGTCTGCCAGGATCAATTCGGTATTCACAATCCCTGCGTCCCTCACCGGGTCTATAGAGGTGCAAACATGGATTACCCGGTCGTCTTCAAAACACCGCACCACGTGGGCAATGACATCCACATTCCGGATATGGCTTAAGAACTGATTCCCCAGACCTTCTCCCCTGCTTGCCCCCTGAACGAGGCCTGCGATATCGAGGAACTCCAGATGGGTATGGGTAACTTTGGGCGGCTTTATGATTTGAGCAATCTTTTCGAGCCGTGAATCAGGAACCGGTACAATCCCCTTGTTGGGCTCAATGGTGCAGAAGGGGTAATTGGAAGCAGGGGCATGGCTGCAGGCCAGGGCATTAAAGATGGTGGATTTGCCTACATTGGGCAGGCCGACGATCCCGCAGGTAAAACCCATAAAGCACCTAAAAAGAGAGGGTCAAGGGTCGTAGGGTCAATGGGTTAAGTAAAATGTCAAATGCCAAAATCCAAATGTCAAATGAATATTTATTTGGCCTTTGAGCTTGGTCATTTGGATTTCTCCCTCATGCCCGACTCTCAAACTCTTGAACTCTGTAACTCTGAGTATTGAGTATCCCTGAAAGGGTGAATGATTTCAAGCGTAAAACATTTTCATTAATTATTACTCAATTTCATTATAATGATATATACCTTGACAACATATAAATTTTTATAGTAATTTCCTAAATATAACATCCAAAAGCTTTACCACAATATCAAAGGAGGGGCGAAGATATGAAAAAAAGGAGCTTTTTAGATTTACTATTAATTTTTTGTGTTTGTTTCTTTCCTGCGGCGGGTTTTTCCCGGGAATTGATAGGCAGTGCCTCGACAACAGCAAGCATCTCTTCTGACCTTGAGTGGATGAGCATCGGCTCAACGACCATGGAGCCTCCTCTGACAGCTGACCTGCACGGGGTGTGGGGCAGCTCTAAGGACAACGTGTTCGTGGTCGGCAAATCAGCAACGATCTTGCGCTATAACGGCAGCAGCTGGAGCAAGACAACCACCAATCCTGCCCAGGGCTGGAACCTGTACGATGTATGGGGCACCGATGCCGAGCATATCTATGCTGTGGGTGACTACCGGGGCAGGTTCAGCTACCATAACGGCTCATGGGACAAGGTCGCCAGCTGGATCACCAACTACTCGCTCTACAGCATATGCGGCAAGCCGGACCTCGACCTCTTTGCCGTGGGAGATCTTAAAACCACATGGGGTTTGGTTTTACCCCAGTTCTATAACTTAGAAACCGGGAAAGGCGACTCATGGAACCCCAGCGAGGACCAGCACAAGCTCCCGTATAGCCTCTACGGCTGCTGGGTCAGCCCGACCAAAGATATGTTTGCAGTGGGTGAAAAAGGAACTGTGGCCACGTTGACAGGCAGAAATTTTTCGGGCCGTTATAAATGGCACAAGATGTCCGTTCCCACAAGCAGCGATCTTCACGGCATCTGGGGAACGAGCAACTCGGATATGTTTGTCGTAGGTAAAGACGGCGTAATACTGCACAGCTCACAGGCAGACGGGACCGGCTGGTCAGCAATGGCAAGCCCGACAAGCAAAGACCTCCATGCAGTATGGGGTACTGCGTCAGATAACGTATACGCGGTCGGCAGCAACGGCGCGGTGCTCCACTATAACGGCACTCAATGGCATGATATCAGCAGTAAGATCCCGGCTTCAGAAGACCTTAATGATATATGGGGAAGTTCCGGCGATGATATCTACATTGTCGGAAACAACGGCACGATCCTCCACAGTGTGTACTGTAAAGGGGGTGCGACACAGCCATGCTCTTGTCCCGATGGCACCGCAAAAGAGCAGACCTGCAGGCCGGACGGCAGTGGCTGGGAGCCGTGTGACTGCACCTATTACTCGTACTGGTGCGATAATGAAACAGGGCTGTGCTGGCAGGATCCGCAGAAAGATGCATATACCCCCGGTGACGGCGGACTCCCGCAACCGGATGCAGTACGGTACTGCCAAGAGCTGGTTTTCGGCGGCTATGACGACTGGCGGCTGCCGAACATCGACGAGATGCGAACAGTGATCAGGGGCAATCCGGGCACCGAGACAGGCGGTGACTGTCCGATAACCGAGGGCAGTCCTATGACTGATATGGCTGATGAAGCTTGCGCGCCAAAAACGGAATACGGAGGCCCTGGAATCGGTGGATGTTACTGGGCAGATGAGCTCACCGGAACGTGCAACAAGCCGGATCCTTCTGCGGAAGGGCATCCGCTCGAGTTTGTTTCATCTACCGTGGCATCAGATAACGAACACTGGGTAGGATGTGTCCTGTTTGATGAAGGCGCAGTAGCTTTCAACCATATTAACAGCCTGGCGGATGTGCGCTGCGTTCGAACCGGACCTACCACACCGGTAGCTTGCGAAGAGGGTTCGCCTCCTTGTGTGCCAGGCGAAACCAGACAATGTACGGCCACAAACGGAAAAACAGGAGCTCAGGTCTGTGCAGATGACGGCAGCTGCTTTGGGCCGTGTGAAAGCACAGCGTTCACCCCGTCACCTCCTATTACGGACGTCTGTGACCAGTGCGACCAGGTGATCCTGACCATAAAAGTACCAGAAAAGCTCACGACCCCGCCGAAAGAGCTGATGGCATTTCTCTATACAGCTGTGGGCTGGACCTTTCCACCCGCCAGGCCACCGGACGGTGGGGTCGATTACGACCAAGTCATAGATCCTGTTATCGATGTGGACAAGCCCTTGACGCTGACTGTCCCGGGATGCACCTATTACCGGGAAAGTTGCTTGTCCGGTGATTATTATCTCTATGTCTCTCTCCGGTGGAAGGGAACAATGCCTCCAACTGTGATAGAAGGTGACTATTGGTGGGGAATGGATCAACAGCCGCTTACCTTGGGGGTGGGCCCACAGAAGGTGATCGAAATGGAAATCACGCTCGTCCCTTATCAGTAAGGATGTCCCTCCTGATGATGTGATGTAAGGAAGGCAGAGGAGGTTTTCTCCTCTGCCTTTTTCTTTTAACCGCCTTGTAAATATCCCACCTCTTGTTTATGATACCGTAAAAACATAATTTCCAGAACACTCCATGAATGCTCCTCTCTTCCCGCTTCTTGTCTTCTATATTCTCGGAATTATCTTCGGGTATTACTTCCTTATACCGTTTAACTTCCTCATTGCCTTTCTTGCCATCCTCTTCGCCATCCTCTTGCCTGCTCTCCTGTTCCGGTGGAGAACTGTCTCTCACCTGCTCATTTTCTGTTGCCTCATCGCCCTCGGCGTTTTCCGCATGCACCCTTACCGGTATCCTGATTTACCTGCAGAGCATATCCGGAACTTCATCTCTGAAGACAAGCAGGTGTTGGAGGGTATCCTCTACCGCTCTCCTGAATATTCCTGGGACAGAACCCGGCTCTATCTCGGCCTCACCGCCATCCATGAGAGAGCGCGCTCCTTCCCGGCAACCGGCAGGTTCCTTCTGACCGTCAAGGATTGCTCCATAAAGCTTGACTCCGGTGACTGTATCCGTTTTTTAAGCAGGGTAACAATACCTTCGAATTTTGGGAATCCCGGATGCTTCGACTACGCTGGCCACCTTGCCCGGGAAGGGATCTATGCCACCGGGTTTCTCCCTGATGTTAGGTATCTGGCTAAGATGGCGAGAGCGGGCAGCCACCCTGAATTCATCGGGAAGATACGGGGGACAATTCGAGAGACCTTCCTGAATACGATGGAAACCCCATCCCGCGGCGTAGCCTTAGCCATGATCCTGGGAGACAGGGGGGAGATTACTCCGTCGCTCCAGGAAGATTTTGTGATTGCCGGTGTAGCTCATCTCCTCGCCATCTCCGGCCTGCATGTGGGGATCGTGGCCGCTTTTGCCTATCTCCTCATCAGGTGGTGCCTGAAGAGATCTTACCGCCTGACTCTCCTCATTTCCATCCAGACCTGGGCCTCGTTTCTGGCCATATTTCCAGTGCTTTTCTATGCGCTCCTTTCAGGTTGGAACCTTCCAACCCAGAGGGCATTCATCATGGTGGTTTCCTACCTCACAGCCATGATCCTGGGGAGAGAGAGGGACCTCATGAATACCCTTTGCCTTGCTGCCCTCATCATTCTCCTCTTCTCACCGGTTTCCCTCTTGGATATTTCCTTTCAGCTCTCATTTGTTTCAGTCTTTTTCCTTATCTACCTCATCCCGAAGATTGCGCTCCTCCTGCCCGAGGAAAAGCCAATTGCACAACTCCGCTACCAGTGGGAAATAAAGGTCTTCAGGTGGTTGAGGGGAGCCCTGTTCGCCACAGTTGCAGCCACGCTGGGAACGCTCCCGCTGGTTGCCCTGTACTTCAACCGCATCTCGATTGTGAGCATCGTTTCTAACCTTATCCTTATCCCTCTGCTCGGTTTTATAACCGTCCCTCTTGGGCTTATCATCGCTTTCTTTTCCCTTGTTTTCCCCACCATAGCCAGCCCCCTGCTCGCATGTGATGAACAGATCATCGACAGTGCCATTATTCTGATCAGATTCTTTGCCCATCTACCGTGGAGCGACTTCAGGGTTTCCACCCCTACGCTCCTTGAGATCTGCTTTTTCTATGTCGGCCTCTTCCTCCTGTTCAATGTGAAGAAAAACCGCACCGTCAGATACAGCTTTGCTTTTATTGTCCTCTTCATCATTGCTGATTTTCTCTTCTTTTCTTATCAAGGCCGTTTTACCTCTTACCTGCAGGTAACCTTTCTCGACGGTGGACAGGGAGAGGCTCTGCTGGTGGAGTTCCCTTACGGCAGAAAGATGCTCATTGATGGCGGGGGTTTCCACAGCGACGTTGACATCGATATCGGAGAAAGGGCAATTGCCCCCTTTCTCTGGAAAAAGAAGATAACAAAGCTCGACTATGTAGTCTTGACGCATCCTCACCCTGACCACCTGAATGGACTGCCATTTATCGCCAGGAACTTTAACCCTGGTATTTTCTGGTGGAACGGGGACGAAGCTCCGCCGCCGCTTGCCGAAAAACTTCACCAGGTCATTGGCTTGGTGAAAGGAAATTCCCGGGTAGTAAACCGCACCACGCCATCTCTTGCGGTCAACGGCGTCCGGATAGATTTTCTCAATCCCCCGCCACAGTCCTCATGGGTGGGGAACAATAACTCTCTCGCTTTCAGAATCGTCCTGGGAGAAGTCAGTTTTTTCCTTACCGGAGATATTCAGAAGGAGGCTGAAGCAGACATCATCCGCACCGGGAAGAATCTCAGGAGTACGGTAATGAAAGTACCTCACCATGGCAGCCTGACTTCCAGTACAGCAGAATTCATCAGAGCCGTAAAACCAAAGGTTGCAGTATTTACCGGAAAACTGGGGAAGTTTCTTCCCCATTCCCGCATCATCCAGCGGTACAAAGAAATGGGGGTAGAAGTAATCAGGATTAATCAGCAAGGCGCCGTTTCGTTTGCCACTGATGGGAAACAGGTATGGGTCAAGGAACTGAAGAGTGGTATAATGTCGTCAGTGATTCCCTGACGAATAAGGAGGGCTAATCTATGGCTATGGCAGAAGTGATTATCGTACCGCTGGGGATTGGCAAAACAGGTGTCAGTGAGTATGTAGCTGGTGCCATTCAGGAACTGAAAAAATCCGGCCTGAAATTCCAGTTGACCCCCATGGGAACCGTGATCGAGGGCAGTCTGGATGAGCTCCTGGCAGTCATCAGGCGCATGCATGAGACCCCCTTTCAGAAAGGAGTGAAGCGGGTCTATACGGTGATCAAACTCGATGACCGGCGGGATAAGGCATCGTCAATGGAACAGAAGGTGAAGTCGGTGGAGGAAAAGCTGTGAAGACAGTGGATAGCGAGAATTCAGGGGTCAGGAGACAGGAGTCAGAATATTTTTTATTCTGAATTCTGACTTCTGTTTTCTGTTTTCTGTTTTCTGTTTTTACCATTCACCGTTCACGATAACAGGTGCTGTTCCCTAATTTTCCAAAGGCTTTGCTTTCTTTATTAATGGCGAGTAAAATGAGTGGCAGATAGCGAGATTTAAGGGGGTGAAGAAGTCATGATTAGACATTTTACGCTCGAATACTGGATTGATGAAGGATGGTATGTGGGCAGACTCAAAGAAGTTCCAGGAGTGTTCAGTCAAGGTGAAACACTCGAAGAGCTTGAGCAAAATATCCAAGAAGCCTACAAGCTAATGATGGCGGAGGAGGAAATCCCTCTTACTACTGAAATTCATGCAAAAGAAATAGGGGTTGAGGCTTGAAGCGAAACCTCTTCATCCGTGAACTTGTTGACGCTGGATGCTACCTGAAGCGTCACGGTTCTAATCATGACATCTATGTGAATCCAAGAAACGGAAGAAAAGCCCCTGTTCCCCGCCATGCAGAAATTAAAGACAGTCTCTGCAAACTGATCAGAAAACAGCTTGGTATTGATAAACAACCGTGATCCTCGGCAGTGCATGGTACATTCCGCTCAAATACAGTATTGAGAGATAACGATCGGCGTCAAGATATTCCTTGACATGCGGAGATGGGACACAGTAGAAAATCTATTGTACTGCTCAGTTTGTCATTGAAAGGAGCTAAAGGATGCCAGAATTCTGCAACCCCTTTACCGTATTGAAAAACGATCGAAAACTTACGCACGATGAACTGGCCCGTGCAATTCGGTTTATGATTTCTGCTGAATACGAAGCCATACAGCTTTATCAGCAGACGGCTGAGAGCACGGACAATAAACTTACAAAAAAGGTTCTCATTGACACTGCAAATGAGGAGAAAGAACACGCCGGTGAGTTTCTTCGCTTGCTCCGCGAGTTAGATCCTGAAGAAGAAAAGTTCTATAAAGAGGGATATACAGAAGTCGAGGCAATGATCGCAAAACTGAAAAAATAGTTAACTCTATCGCATTAGTTTTATCTCTTTTTTTCTCCTCCATCCTCGTTGTAACTGAATACCCCCTGTGCTAATCTACACCAATGCGCATGATTGTATTCCTACTTGAACCCTCGAACCCTTGACCCCTTGAACCCTATGGACATCACTGACCAGAAGGTAATCATTGTAAAAAACAGCGATACTAGAAAAGCTGTCTTTTCCGCCGTTGAACTCCTGGGCGGGGTTGATGTAAAGACGGTAAAACAGTATCCCTCGATCCTGGTGAAGCCAAATCTGTGCGGAGGGGTCCCCGGTGAACCGGGGTCACATACCAGTATTGAAGTATTGAAGGCCGTCCTGGAAGTTTTTTCAACCTATGGCTCTCCGCTCTATATTGGTGAAGCGGATTGCAGTTTCAATGATGCCCATGAGGTGTTCACATCCTTGCGGGTATATCAACTGGGGAAGCAGTTCAATGCCCAGGTCATCAACTTAAGCGAGGGTCCATCAGTTGAGGTGGAGGTTCCAAGGCCTCTTTCGCTGAAAAGATTAAGAATTTCCACGGTTCTTCAACAGAGCTTCATCGTCAGCGTTCCTGTGTTGAAGACTCATCCCTGGTGCGCTGTCACCATGAATATGAAGAATATGTACGGGGCAATCTATGAAAGAGAAAAGGCGTTCCTCCACAATGGGCTTGAGAAGAATATCGTTGACATCAACAAGGTTGTCAGGCCACACCTCTGTATTCTTGATGCTAAAACCGCTGTGGTCAGGGGCGGGTTTAAATACGGCCTCTGGGTTGGATGCCCTCCGACCACACTGGACCTCATTATTGCCGGGGTGAACCCGGTTGCGGTAGACGCTGTCGGGACAAGGATTCTCGGTAAAGACCCAGGTAATATACACTATCTCGAACTTGCCGCAAAACAGGGCCTGGGCGTTTGTGACCTGCAGAAACTTAACGTAGTAACTGAAGGATGTGTATTTATGTAAATATCCTGGGCCATTTCCCGGAACATTCGAAGGTTGACAATCACTCATTTTGAGACTAAAAGGTAATATCCTATGAGCCTGTCAGTCAGAGAGTTTAAACGTTTTATTATCGTTCTCCTTTACCTTTGCCTTTTTTTTATCCTCGGATGCGCCCGCCTGCCCTTCAATCAGATTAAGGAGGCGGAAAATGCTTTGAATAGCGCCTATCAGAAAGAAGCACATCTCTATGCATCTGAGAATTATGGGAAAGCCAAAGAAAAGTTCACCCAGGCGCAAAAGGAGATGGAGAAAGAAAGCTTTAGACGGGCTAAGTCTTTAGCTAAGGAGGCAAAAAAAGAGGCTGAAGCCGCAGCATCGCTGGTGGAAAAGGGGAAGCTCGCCTTTGCAGAGAAGGCGAAAGAGGCAATCTCAGAGGCGAAAGAGAAGTGGAATGGTTTCAACCACGCAGAGCTGAGCCGGTACCTCCCCGAACTCTTCTCCCTGGCGAGTGAACTGCTGGAAAAAGCTGAATCTGCTAACGAGCGCGGCGATTACTACACCGCCTGTCAGAATGCCCGGGAGTTCCTCATCATCTCTCAAGAATTCCTCCGCCTGCCGGAGAAGAAAAAAGTGCTTCTGGAAAAGGAAATCCAGGAAAATGAGTCTCTCAAGATAGTCCAGAAGAAGGCAAACGAGATAATTGATTCAGCTAACCGGGATGCTGCACAGATGATTGAACAGGCAAAAAAGGAAGCTGAGGAAATCATAGCCCTGGCAAAGAAAAAGGCTCAAGAGTTATGGGCTACATGGCTGGAGAAAATATCCCCCTCGGTGTATCTCGTAAGAAAAGGCGAAACCCTTGCCGATATTGCTGCCAAAAAACTGGTGTACGGCGATCCTTTTCTCTGGCCTATCCTCTACAAGGCTAACCGGGATCAGATCCGTGATCCTCAATTCATCTTCCCCGGGCAGCAGTTGAGTATCCCCAGGGAACTTACTCCAGAAGATCTGCAGGCTGCTCGAAAACAGGCCGGTGCTCCCACCGGCTATACTTCCCCGCCGGATGCCTACGACCCGTCACAGTACCAGAAAGAATTAATTTTAGAGTAAACCCCTTTGTATAAGGGGGGCAAGTAGCAAGGGTCTTAAAAACAGGGTCGAAGTAGCGAAGGGGCGTAAATGCAGGTGCGAAGGAGAAATGGCCAAGGAGTAAAAAATGGGCTTAATCCTTGACCCTACGACCCCTGACCCCGCGACCCTATTCTAATCCTACGACCCTTGACCCTGTATTTAACTTTTCAACTTCTGATATGACAGCTGTCCGCACGCTGCATGGATATCAGCACCCTTGCTCTTACGGATCATCGCACTGATGCCATGGTCATGGAGAATTTCCTGGAATTTCAGCACCGTTTCATGATCCGGCCTCTCCAGGCTGACCCCTGGATGGGGGTTGAAAGGGATGATGTTCACCTTGCAGGGAATATCCTTCACCAGCTTTATCAACCTTTGAGCATCCTCTGCAGAATCGTTTATGCCCCTGACCAGGTTGTATTCAAAGGTAATCCTCTTTCGGGGAGGGAGAGGATAATGGGAGCAGGCTTTGAGGAGTTCGTTCAAAGGATATTTTTTATTTACCGGCATGAGGTAGCTTCTCGTCTGGTCATTACTGGCATTGAGGGAAACAGCCAGGTTGACAGGCAGTTCCCGGCCCAACCGCTCCATCTCCGGAACGAGACCGGCAGTAGAGAGGGTGACTCTGCGGTGAGAAAAATGAAGACCCCAGGGGCTTAAGATAATCTTTAACGCCTTCATGGTATTGTCATAATTGGCGAGAGGCTCGCCCATGCCCATCAGGACCAGATTCAGATTTTCTTCCCTTCCAGCATACTTTTTAACTGCACATACCTGGTTAACGATCTCGGATACCTTCAGATTCCTCACGAGGCCATTCTTACCGGACAGGCAAAAGCGGCACCCGAGCTGACAGCCCACCTGGGTGGAGATACAGATGGTTCGATGTCCGCTCTCCGGTATCAGAACAGTCTCTATTGAGTTTCCGTCCAGGAGGGGGAAAAGGAACTTCTTTGTCCCGTCCTGGGACTCCTCAACCCTTTCAGGGGTAAGCTGACTTACGGTGAAGATATCCTTGAGTTCCCTTCGCAAGGAGAGGGAGAGAGTGGTCATCTCTTCAAACTGAATCATCCCCTTCTGGTACATCCAGGTCAGGATCTGGCCGGCCCGGTATTTCTCCTTCCCGCGGGAGACGAGGATCACCTCAAGCTCCTTAAGGAGCA
>Ga0315279_10000825_pt1 | contig 56128 bp, 53 predicted proteins | sample YL17G06_20_MG_FD_203694 | JGI IMG/M metagenome (GOLD analysis project Ga0315279, IMG submission 203694) | Sediment microbial communities from Yellowstone Lake, YNP, Wyoming, USA - YL17G06_20 | ecosystem: Environmental > Aquatic > Freshwater > Lake > Sediment | place: USA: Wyoming | collected... | reverse complement strand
ACAAAGCTTGAGAATGAAACTGGGTTTGATTCTGCTTCTATGTCTTCTCAGCACGTCTATTGTCTGCAATGTAGCAATAACAACATTGAGGGCGCCTGCCTTCAGTAGTCAGGGCAACAATAGCGCAGTGGACGACGTCAAGTATCACCTGCTTGATGGTGGTAATTACACTGAGCCTATTGGAGAAGACGGAGAAGCCAAAGACGGCGGGGGTTGGCCTTAAAGGATTAAAAGCAGATCACTGAAGATATTTAGTAAGTGCTGACAGTCCAGTTACGAAGGGGAACACTTGAAATGCGAAAACAACTTGACCGCACCGACATTAAGATACTAGAAGCGCTTGGAGTGTTCGGTCCAAGAAACATGGAAAAACTCGCCGAAAAAATAGGAATGCCTGTTCAGACAGTGCGTGACAGAACACAGCGACTCACATCCCTCTTTTCCTTACATCTTCAAGCGAATATTTACCACACTTACATCGGGTTGAAAAAAGCATTTGTATTCGCTAAGGCGAATCCAGGATATGAAGACTTGTTGAAGGAATGTTTGAAAGCAGAAGGATATTATCTGTATGTTGCCAAGACGTATGCGCCTTCCAGAGGCTACTATGGAATCTATGGGATTCCAATAGAACACACCGCCGACTTCGAGCACTTCATAAAGGAAATTGGCGAATTGAATGTAGCCGAAAGTATCAATCTGTTTTGGTCTACGTGTATACAAACGATAAACTTGACTGACAGCTGGTTCAATCAAAAGTCAAACACATGGATATTTGACTGGGAAAAATGGGTCAAGACAATCGAAGATCAAGGCACCCAACTTCCACCCACACTCGTAGAAGCTGACTTTTATCCACAGAGAGCTGACGAAATCGACCTTCTTGTTCTAGCTAAGTTGGAAAAAGACGCAACCCGCAGACTGCGAGACATAGCAAGAACGCTAAAATTGAGCCCTCACAAAGTGCAATATCACTTCACCAACCATATAGTTGGGAAAGGCCTCATCGAGGGGTATGCAGTCTTGTTACCTTACTTTGAAAAGGAGTCAGACATTTTCTGCTTCAGATTTGACTTCAATAACAACGAGGATATGGCGAAATTTGCGTTGTCACTTATGCATAAGCCTTTTGCCCGAAGCATAAGCAAAATCTTTGGACAAAACGCTCTTTTTGTTCACATATACCTTCCGAGAAAAGAATTTGGAGACTTCATGAATACTCTATCAGGACTGGTTAGAAAAAGCGTCTTGAGCAACTACGAATATGTAATTGAGGACCCATCCAGTCCTCCCAAACAACAGACCATTTCGTATGAATTCTTCGAAAACGGAACGTGGAAATACAACCACAAAGAACACTTGAACAAGCTCCGGTCTCTTGTTAACAGTTATCGCCTTGGAAAAAACCACAGCGAAGGACAAAAGCCAACAAAGAAACCGTTGTAAAAGTAGATAATTAATTAACATATTTTACTTGTACTGCTGTAAAACTATGAGAAGCGGAACAAGTCAGCGCGCGCGATGCCCATACTAGTATGTCAGAGTCACATTCGAAAGATATTCTAGCCAACGACCCTAAGTCTTGGTACTCCAAAGTCAATGTAGCGCGCGCTGTATTCAACGTGTTTCTTGCGGTATCTAATGTCAATGGGCTGAGAATCTCCACTGTAGGCTTCGTACTGTGCATTCCCTTTTGCGTGCCTGGTTCGTTCGCCTAATTCGACCAACCATTGCTTGAGAGAATCATGCAAGCGCTCTGACAATTTGTTATCACCGTAATACTATCTCCAAAGAATTCGAATCAGATCTTTATCGTTCAGTTATGTGCTCGCTTGATGGTTTATTGGTTCTCCACGCCTAACATTTTGCGCGCGCTGAAGGATACCTTAAATCGTATGATCGTGTTGGCGCGGCAATTCAGAGTCAAGGAACCGGTTTTGGATCGGTGTCTGACTCATGGCTATAAAAAACGCGCACCAAGACTGTGAGGCTTCCTACCGAAAGCTTCCAAGTGAAGAAGCACGTCATAGCTGCAACTGAAATAACAGTCGCAATAGTCACATTTCTTGCCCTGCCCTGGATACAGAACGTTACCTTCTGTGGTGTGTTCAATGATTTTGTTTCCGTCAGGACCAATCTTTTTTTCACTTGAGTTTTTGTCAACAACTTTCATTTCCATGTTGCACGTATGCTATGATCGCGTGAAACTACCAGTACTGTTCATAGCAATATTTGAAGACGTTTTCGACGGCAGCTCAAATGTGTAAGAACAACCATAGCGCTCTACGAAACCCTCAACTATGCCATCCAGTAAGAGAATTTGCCTAATCTTTGCGTCTGTCTTATGGATCGTCTTCTTCTGGAGATCCGGCACCTTCTGTTTGATCAAAGCTTCTAGAACATTCTCGTGTGGAGACCAGGTCACGCCGAAAGCGTCGTCAAATATCAGTTCATGAAACTGATCTGTCGTCTTCTCTGCCTTCACGTCTTCAAGCTCCAAAACGATTCGATAGATAACATGATTATCAACTACACCATTCATCTTCCTTCGTCCTCACGTTGTACACACTACTCGTCTCCATAATTGCCTCGGTGAGGATCAGGAAAGCGTGTGCTTATCGCTGCTAAGCGGAGGAGCTCCCGTGTGTCGTGATTGTAGACTGTTGATGTCTCAGATGAACCAGTTCTGACCCCGAAGCTGAGGCCAATTTCGTGATCTTCTTTGTGCTTCATCCACTCTATCTCTACGTTGCCTCTGCTGAAGCTGAGCTAACCATCAGCCTTTCTGAGGACGTTCAAGAAGAATCTCCATTCAACGGGATTGAGGCCCATGAGCCTCTGCGCTTCTTCCAGAACATGATAACGATTCCTAGTGGAACGGAGGCCACAATACTCGTCAAACTTGTTCTCACGCATGTTCTCACGCAGCAACTCCTTAGTGACGATCAGACCTAAAACTGTGAGTGGAGATTCGAAAGTGTTCGTTTACTAGGGAAAATGACCGAAAAAATCCGAAGTGAAAGCCCGAGCCTACAAGGTTTACATAACATGTTGAATCGCGAAAATATACTTAGCGGAAAGTGAACTCCAGGATGTGTACATTAACCATTCAGAGGCCTGTATTGATCGTTTTTCAGTTGAGTTAACAACATTCCCAGGTATTCTTTAGGCCTTCTTCAGGAAGCAGACCACGACCACGATAGTAAACGATGTCTTCATTTCGCATTATGAGCATGAGGTAGCAGTCTTTTCCATAGCGCGCGCTTAAAACTGTGAAAGCGCGTGCGTGTGCTACTTTGTGCACGCGTGCCTATGTAGAACATTTTTTAAGCGAATTCATACGAATTCCTTTTCTCAAATTGCGTTGGTGACTGGCGCGCGCTAGACAAGATGTTTGGCTTTTGCGGTTATTGTTCTCCAAAGAAAGATTTCCGCTTGTCGTTGTCTTCAGCAAAGCGAGATTGTCGCGTGCTATCCTTTTCAAATTCCATCCAATGCCTAATATGTACAGCAGTTTTCTCATTCAGGTGTTTTTTATCGTCTCTAGTAACTTTTCTACGTCGAAAGGCTTCAAGACGTACCCATCGGCGCCCTCGTTTATCACTTTCATGGCATTCTCTAGTGTTGGAAAGCCTGTGATGATTATCTTGATCATATTGGGTTGCTCTTCCTTCAGCCTATGGAGGAACTCAGTTCCCTTCATGCCGGGCAACTCGATGTCAATGAGGGCTGCATCAAAAGGCAGTTTTTCACATGCTTTGATTGCTTGCCATCCCCCACAGTCTCAACTGAGTAACCATTTTCATCTAGGATCAAAGAAAGCGTCTTTCTCACTTCAGCGTCATCGTCAACGACCAAGATCTTTTCATTCTATCGCTACGCGCGCGCCGCACTCGCCGCTTTCCTCTGTACACTGTCCAGTGCGCCCGATGAACATGTTCAACTTGGCAATTCAGATTTGGAATGGTTTTCGGTTATGATTCTCATTTCATAAACCCTTAATCAATCCAATATCGCATTGATTTGTGTCACTAGGGTTGACAGATTAGTTACTGTAGGTGGCTTGGTGTGCATAATGACAGATATGTCACGGAGGTTTCGGCGGGAGCAGTAGTTGGTCTGACGGATAATCTGAGGATTTCTGTTCTTTACGTTGAGGATGAACGTCTTGTTTCGAAGGTCATGAAAGAGTTGCTCGAACTGCAAGGACAGTTTGACGTCGATACTGCGTATTCAGTTAAAGACGCTTATGAAAGATTGAAGCAAGGACAGTATGATGTGATTGTTTCTGACTACCTTTTGCCAGAAAAAGATGGTCTACAGTTCTTGAAAGAATTGAGGGAGAGTGGAAGTAGTATTCCGTTCATATTGTTCACTGGGAAGGGCAGGGAAGAAGTTGCAGCTAAGGCATTAAACCTTGGCGCTGACCAATACGTCAACAAGACAGGCGAAACAGAAACTGTGTACTGTGAATTAGCACATGCTATACGCCAAGCAGTAGATAGAAGGTCAGCACAAATTGAGTCGTTGAAGAGAGAGGGTAAACTCGATGCAATTCTAGAGTCGTCCCCAGACGCCATTACAGTCACTGACCTCGATGGAAACATAGTCGAATGCAACCAAGCGGCAGTAGACATGCATGGCTTTGAGTCGAAAGAGAACTTGATCGGCAAAAATGCTTTGGAGTTCATCGCAGAAAAAGACCGTGAGAAAGCAATTCAGAACCTAAAGAAGACACTTCAGCAAAGATCTGTGAAAAACGTAGAATATGCTTGTCTCACCAAGGACGGGCGCGAATTCCAAGCGGAATTGTCCGCGAGTGTTGTAAGGGATGCCTCAGGAAAACCAGAGTATTTCATGGCAATAACCAAAGACATCACAGAACGCAAGAAAGCAGAAAAGACGCTGCAGGAGAGCGAAGAAAGATTTAAGGCTATCTTTGAGGGAGCAAACGATGGCATTCTTGTTGCAGATGTTAAAACAAAAAGATTCGCTTTTGCTAATCCCAGAATTTGTGAAATAACAGGCTATTCATTAGAAGAATTGCTCAAATTAGGTGTAAGTGACATTCATCCTGAGAAAGATTTGCCTTATGTAATTGACAGTTTTACAAAGCAAATGCAGGGGAAACTGACTCTTTCGAAGGACATTCCTATTCTGAGAAAAGATGAAAGAGTGGTTTATTGCGATGTTAATGCTAGACCCATGAAGATTGGAAGCCAAGAATACTTGATAGGCTTATTTAGAGACGTCACTGAACGCAAGATAGCAGAAGAGAAGATCCATTTGCTGTCCAGCGTTGTACAGCAGGCCCCCGAAGGCATTGCAGTTTCTGATCTCGATGGAAGAATTCTCTTTGTCAATTCTGCATGGTTAAGAATGCACAAGTTCAACGAGGATGAGGGAGAAGACCTCTTGGGGAAAACGGTTGGAGGATTTTACTGTGACGAGCAGGCTGAATCGATGGACCGCAAAGTGCTGTGTGAAGGAATCTTCAGAGGACGAGTTACGCAGGTAAGAAAGGATGGAACGACTTTTCCAGCACTTGCCACTCTGAATCCATTGAGAGATGAGAATGGTCGGGTTATAGGGATCATTCGAATGGCAAAGATTCTCACGGAGATCGTCCGAGATATCCGAGACACTAGATCCATGAATGCCAGCTGCACAGAGAAGAATATGACCAAAGGAAGAGTGGTATGAACAGTCAGATTTTGCATGCACCTTCGGGGCTTGTGGAGCTAGATGCGGCATTGAAAGGCGGATTCATTAAACCGTCAAACCTGCTCATGATAGGTGCACCTTTGTGTGAGAAGCGGGAACTCGGAATGTACATCTTGAGTGAGGGGCTCCAAAGAGAGGAGGCAGCCATCTACATCTCAACCTCTCAGACTGCCGAAGAAGTCAGTTTACATTGGCGAGAATACGGTCTCAGGACCAACTGGGAGCAGGAGAATAGAACAAGATTCGTTGACTGCTACTCGAGAATGCTAGGTGCTAATAGCCCTGATACCGAGTCCATTCGGAGGATTCCAAGCATACTTGACTACACTAAACTGTCAGTCACTGTGAATGAGATGTGCTCAGGGTTCGTTCTCAAGAACACGGGGGTGAGGCTGATGTTTGATTCTTTGTCTTCTTTTCTCATTTATAGTAGTCTTCAGACTGTGATGAGGTTTCTTCATGTTTTTATGGGGCAGCTTAGGAAACAGAACGTGCTTGCCTTTTTTGTGTTGGAAGAAGGTGCCCATGATGAGGTCACAGCCAATCAGCTCAAGACTTTCTCGAATGGGGCGATTAGAGTAAGCGAAAACGAGAGGACGTTCCGGCTTGAGGGTTTTTCGGGATATGCGAACACGCTTATTCCCTTTGAACTTACGGCTGCAAAGGCTCCGAGCGTCCTCTCATCCGATTCTAGACTATCAAAGTCAGGTGAGCATTATGAATAGCGGAAGAGTGTCAACTGGAATAGATGTTCTGGACGATCTGATGAGTGGAGGATTCCAGAAAGGAAAAACATACCTAGTGTCAGGTGAGGCCGGAACAGGAAAAACCGTCTTCTGTCTAAAGTATTCTCTGGACGGGCTGGCTAAGGGAGAAAACGTTGTCTACGTGACTGTGGACGAGAGACCGACCCATCTGGTTCAGGATGCGGCGACTTTCGGCTGGGACCTTGATGTACCTATTAGGGAAAAGAAGCTGTGTTTGATAGACATCACGCCACAGTTTTCAGAATTGAGGCTTGGAAAGTTCAAGGGTAATGTTGAAAACGCGAAGGTTTTTGACGAAATCAGGTCCTATGTGAAGAAGGTTGATGCCAAACGAGTCATCATAGATCCAATTGCTCCGATGTTTGCGAGTTCTGAGAACCAGTTTCAGCTTCGCGAGTACATAAGACAGTTGATGTTTTCTCTCGATGAGCTGGGCACCACGAACCTTGTTACTTCAATCATTGACACCGGGTCGAACATGATTAGCAAGTTTGGAGTTGAAGAGTTCTTCGCGTCAGGTGTCATAGTTCTTTGGATCGAAAGAGAAGAGATGGCATACAATAGAGTCATGCTCGTGCGGAAAATGAGAGGAACTCCGATTGATCTGCGAGTCCGCAAATTTGGTATCGATTCGAAGACTGGAATCACGCTGTTTGGTTGAGAACACTGATGCAGTATGTGAATCGCCGCAACCTATTCATTTGGTTCGCCATAATCTTTGTTTTCTACTTGATACTAACGAAGATCGACCTTATTGTTCACTATGATCTGTATCAGTACGGTCTTCAGTTTGATAAGAGATGGGCCGAGCCCTACTGGTACTGCCTGACAGCAAGCTTTATTGGCCTCGCAGCTTTGTCGGTATCATCGTACTGGTTGGAGAGCAGGAGCAAGAACAAGTATCTGTGCATCCTTATCGTTTTGACCATTCTGGTACCCTACACTTTCGGATTTGAGGACGTTCTGTGGTTCTCATGGCATGGACAGTTTCCGGCGGAGAATGTTGTTTGGGAGTGGTATTGGCTGAACTCGTACTTCTCGCCTTGGACAACTCAGAAACACGTCATCTACAGCATTGTCGGTTTGAGTTTGCTTGCTGCCTGCTGGGGAGTTTTCCTTGGGAAGAAATGGGTGCAGTTCAGTTTCAGCTATTTGAGAGGATACAAGCCTGGGAAGATGAAGTGAATGATTAACCAACCCTCTGTTGAAAATAGCACGTTGAGCAAGACCCCTATGGGCGTTCCGATTGTAGATGGTCTGCTTGGCGGAGGAGTTTTCAGGGGTTCTTCGGTCCTGCTTAGGACTCATCCTCTTGTCGATGGTTCAACGTTGACACTGCAGTTTCTGTATCACCGCTTGGAGAGCGGAGATATCGGATTGTATCTGGTGAACAATAAATCAGTTGCTTCCGTTGTTGAAGAGTCAAATTCCATTGGTCTGAGTCTGGAAGGCTTCGTGAAGCAAGGAAAGCTGATTTTCGTTGATGCATATTCCGGCTTGTTTGGAATGAAAAGCAACGCGAGATATTCGATCGATTCTCTCTCCGATCCTACCTCGATATCGAAGGTTGTTTCGCAGGCTCTTGCCGAGTGCTCCAGGAGAGGGCGAGTTTTCTTGGTCTATGATGCATTGAACACATCTCTAGATGAATGTGGAGAAGGCATCCTCACAGAGATCAGCCACTGGAGCAGAATCGCGATAGCATTTGACTCTATTCTATGCTTTCTCTACACCGAGTGGGGATACGCCAGTAACATTTCTGAAGCCATTTCCAGTCTTTTTCCAAACATCGTCGATCTCAGAACGTTGGAGCGAATAATAGCCAACCAAGTTTTGACCGTGAGCAAAGCGGATGGAAAATCCGTGACAAAACAGATGATTCCATTTAAAAAAGTGATTCCTGGAGGAATAAGGGGTTATGTTCCAAAGATTCTTGTCACTGGCCCTTTTCACGCGGGAAAAACTACCATAGTTCATACATTGTCAAGTCGTGCTGTTAGTGTCCAAAGGATGGGGACGACTGTGGCACTTGACTTTGGACACGTTGAACATAGAGGCTTCATGCTGGACTTGTTTGGTACGGTTGGACAACCGAGATTTGACCCTATACTTGAGCAGTTGGGAGGCGAAGCGTTGGGCGCGATGCTTGTTGTTGACAGTACGAAACCTGAGGAGTTTCCGAGGGCCAAAGAGATGATGCACAAGGCAGGCGTCTACGGTTTGCCCTATGTCGTTGTTGCCAACAAACAAGACTTGCCTAGTGCACTGTCCGTTGATGAGGTTAGAAAGAAAATGAGCGTTTCGGACGATGTTGTTATTGTTGGGGCTGTTGGAAGCGACAAAGTCAGCGTGTTGAAGGCACTGGATGCTTTGATCGATAGAATAGTGGTATTGTGAGGTTGAAGTATGTCTGTGAAAGGTTTGATTGAGGAAGTTCTGCGGCAACTGAAAACCATCGGAGGCGTCGAGTCTTCAGCTGTCGTCACTAGAGATGGACTGCTGGTAGCCTCAGACGTGTCGACCGACGTTGATGCAGAGACGTTTGCAGCAATGAGTGCAAGCATGGTGGGCTCGGCTGAAACAGCTATCACTGAGGTCAAAGCTGGAACTACGGCAAGGGTGATTGTGGAGACTGACAACTCCAAAATGATTGCGTTGGGAGCTGGCGCGAAAGCTTTGCTTGTGGTTTTGACGAAGCGTGATGTGCCTCTTGGGTTGATTCTGCTAAAGGCTGGGGATGCGGCCAGGAAAATCAGTGGTTTAGTGGATTAGAGGACACGGTCGCCCTGTTTGACAGTTCGAGTTTCGAATGTTTTTCGGTAAGTACTCTGCCTTCATAAACTCTTAATCATGACAATGCCGCTTGACTGATGTTGATGGAGCTGGTTGTTCAGTGAGTAAGAAGAGTCTGCTACAGGATTACTGGCTCGTTAGGATAGTCCTAATTCTGTGGGTATTCAGCTCGGCTTTCACTTTGTTTCTCCTCGTTAACATAGATCGAATTGTCCATCACGACCTGTACGCTTATGGCCTTCAGTTCAATGTCACTTGGGCTAGTGATTACTGGGGTGTTTCCCGCGCAATCTACGTTTGCATGATCGTTCCTGCGGTTCTGAGTATCGGTATGTTGGCTTATGATCTTGTGAGAAACATGAATAGCAAAAAACGAAATGATCGACAAATGCTTGAGAAGTCTATGCCGGTCACGTGTTCCAAGTGTAAGAAAAGGTTCAACAAAGCGCTGGTGATGCTTGACTTCAACCAGAAACCGCCCAAGCTTGTCAACGTCTGCCCATACTGCAACACTGTGCTGGACAGCAGGGAGAAAAAAGATTCAGCAACAGTTCACGTTGCTGAACATCAGAAAGTGATTACATGAGCCCTTCGCGCGGTTTCAATCCATAACAGAAATGCACACACCAGCGCACGTGTATTTCGATTTTTCAATCGAATCCGGAAAGCACCCGTTAGCAAAAACAGTTACCTGGTGATTCTCACCACCCTAACGATTCTCATTCCATACCACCTCGAGTTGAAGACAACCTTTGGTTTCTCGCACGCGGCAATTCTCAGTTGACAACGTCGTACGGACCTCGTACTGGTTGATCCAGTATTTTCCTCCATGCACGGCTGGAAAACATCTCGTCTACGGTTCAATCCGAGCGCGCTGCCCAAGTTGTGTCTAGTATGCACGTTTTATTTGAAGATTCTCATCTATCTAGGTTGTGACCTTTAAGCCGTAGACTTTCAGTCTTTCGAAGTGCTCGTCTCCCGTTATTAGTGTCATATTGTTGGAAATGGCTGTTGCGGCTATGAGTAGGTCGGCGTCTGGTATTTGTATACCTTCATTTCGGAGCTTTTCATATAGACTACAATAGGTTTCGATAATCTTGTTGTCTATGACTTGCATGTTGAAGCTTTCTTCGAGTAGTTCTTTCGCTTTTGCTCTTTTCTCAGCGTCTAGCCCTCTCAAAACCTCGATAAGTGTTATTGTTGAAATAGCTCCAACCTCATGTTTTCTCTTTCGTAGGAGCTCTATTATTGTGTCTGTGTCGAGTAAGTTCATCTAAGAGCGAACCTTTCTCTAAGTTCTTTGGTAGATTCGACTATGGTTTTTAAGTCTTCGTCCGTGAGGATGTTTGCGAGTTGCTTGAATGCCTTCTCACTCTTTAACCTTTTAACCTCAGAGTACAGTTTGAGAAGAAACTCACCCCACTCGTCTCCACCTTTGACCTTCTCAAGGACTTTCTTAACCTCTACGGGAACTGAAATCGTTGCATATTTCGCCAGACTTATCACCATATAGTTATGTAGCGACATAACAGTATAAAACCTTTTTCCCGCACATTAGTGAACGGCAAAAACTCAAAGGCACTCATTAGGTCTTCAGACGAAAAACACTGACAGAACTAGATAAATCGCTGTTCCGTCAGTACATCTTTGACTGTTAGCGCGCGCTACACGTTGAAAATGTACAACTATAGCAACGGGAAAGCTGAATTGGTCAAGATATGTCCTTACTGTGACACAGTTCTGAGAGATGGTCCTGACCCTCAGAAAACAAGCTCTGCTCGGATTCGGAATCATGAATAACCCTTATATCGTAATATATCGTATATCGATATTGGATATGTTCCAATTGAGACATATTGGATATCTGTACAACATGAAAACAGTTGGAAAAGTGTGAGAAAATGTTGGTAGAATTAGCATGCGGTTTCTGGCTTGCGTTAGGAGTCTACGTCTTCTGGTACCTTGTCAAGGCAAAAGATTTTCAACCATTAACCTTGGATGACCTCGCGCTCACATGGAGACTGCACAAACATCAGTCAGGATGTAAAGCCTCATGCGTCCATGATCTGCTCACCAGAAACGACCAGGTCGTTGGTTTCAAATGCGATTGCGGGTATAAGTTCCTTCAGAAACGTCTCATAAGCCAACGGGTACACGTCTTTGCACACACCAGCCTATTGCAGACCCCACAGGCAGGAGAACTGCTCTCAGAAAGAAACGATGTTGCACACGATCTGGGCCTTCATTACATGAACATCAGAAGCGTCTAACCACCAACAAACAGAGTCAAACGGGCAGCTTTCGCCTCCGAGACCATAGAAGCGAGTGAAGCTCAAAATGATTCATTCTAAGACCGATCAAACAAGTCCGGAAACCGCAGTCGTTGCTCGAATCAATTCGCGCGCACGGCTGTTGTTGAGTATGTAGTTAGGTTGTGGTCTTTAGGCCGTAGGTTTTTAGTCTTTCGAGGGTGGGAGCATGTCACGTTCTATTTCGTTCAGCGATGTTTTTATAATACGTTTGATATATATTGTGTTGCGGTGTTTCGTTTGTCTGAAACAATTAGCCTAAGACTGCCCCGCGAAACGATAAAGAAACTTCGTGAATTAGCCTGCAAAGAAGGAAAAGATCGATCGACGGTGATACGGGAAATGTTGGAGAATGGCATAGAAGAAAAAAGTTTGGATCAAGCGATTGAGCTTTATCAAATGGGGCAAGTCACGGGTTGGAAGGCAGCTCAAATAGCGGGAGTATCCTTGTGGAATTTCTACAAGACGTTAGGTGAAAAGGGCGTTCTCATTCAATACTCTGAGCATGATTTAGAGGAAGATCTTAAGGCTTGAGGTGTGGGATGCCCGGTGCCAGTGGTCTCTGACGCTAGCCTTTTGATATGGCTCGCTAAAATTGGTGAAATAGCATTGCTCAAAGAGCTTTTTGGCGAAGTGATAATCCCTGAAGAGGTGTACAGAGAGGCTGTCGAAAAAGGTCTTCAAGAAGGTTTCAGCGATGCACTCATCATAAAAGAATGTGTTGACCAGGGGTGGATAAGACTCTGTAGGTTAGATGAAAATGGGGCTGCGCTGTGCTTGAAAATAGTGAAACATGCTTTTGAGATTCATCTTGGGGAGGCTCAAGCGATTGTGTTGTCCCGTAATCTAGGTGTGTTACTGTTGATGGATGAATCCAGTGGAAGGGCTTTCGCTGAAACATGGAGCCTGAAAGTGAAGGGAACTCTTTATGTTATCATGAGAGCTCTCAGAGAAGGACTATTGGATAAGACTAGGGCAAAAGAGATTGTGTTTGGCCTTGTGAAAAAAGGGTTTAGAATTGATCCGAAGTTGCTTGCGAGAATAGTCATGGAAATTGAAGCATTCACTCCTAGAGACAAATAGCCTTCTGACATATTTTCTTTGATTCAAGCGTAATGCAGCGCGCGCCGGGCGTGTGGGTTGGAGATTTTCTGCAATAGACATTGGCAATCGCCCCGACATTCTTAGCGCGCGTTGTTAACCTGTATACGCCGCTATGAGGTCATTCATGTTTGAAGTTGGATATTGCTATTGCCACATCACGCATGTTGATGACAAGATCATCGTTCAAATCGGCGTTTGGGTTGAAGGAGCTGTATCCTACTCTCTTGTTGAACAGCAGGGTAAGGTAGTTGATGTCCTGCATGTCGACTACACTGTCATAGACTCCTTGGATTGGACCCGATACATCTCCGAAAACGCCAATATGTACAGGAATAATGCAAGTGTAGCTGTCGTCCAGAATGGATGTCTCGTCTGGAATGGGTGAAGCACGGGCGCTTATGCTGTAGTTGCCAATGGCAAAACCCGTTGTGTTCCATGTCAGCGTCATGGTTGTTGAGTTTCTACTCTGGAGAATGATGTTTGAGAATTCACTTATTGCAGTAGAGTTTGCATAGAAAGTAATGTTGGAAACCTCTGCCTCAAGGCCATAGTTCACTATGTTGATGCTAATGTTCAAATTCTGATTTAGCCCAAGCACTTTTTTGTGTGTAGTGAGATTGGTAATTCCGATGTCGTGAGAACCAGCATAGGGTTTCATCAATGGATAATGGTCCGTGTTGTTTTCATTGATGATGTACGGTTTGTCTCCTATTCCATCACTGCCTGGAAAGTCTTGGTTTGGGCCACTGCACAGATCAATGCCTGTGTAGTCGCTCCAATAGTTACCGCCTGACGGGTAGCTTGCATCCCATGAATTGAGCTCTGCAGGGTAGGCAAGTGCAGGCTGGTGCGTGTTGTTGATGTTGTTATGGAAAACTGTGTTGGATATGGAAAATGTCATATCTAGTCCGTAGTGGTTGTTGTCAATATCGTTGCTGTACACAGTGTTGTACTTTCCATAAGATCTGACACCGGCCTGATTGCCTCCTATGGTGTTGCTGAATACGGTGCAGTCATTTGAGGCGTCCAACCAGATGCCGGCATCCCAGCAGTTTTCTACTGCGTTCCTATAGAGAGAGCAATTGCTGCAACCTTCAAGCCACATTCCGTATCTAGTGTTGCCTGCAACGTTGTCTGAAGCAGAGCATTCAGATGAACGTAGCCAATAAAGGCCGATTTCTGCATTTCCAATACTTGAAATTCCAGAAACAGAGCAGTTCAAGCAATCGTTTAGTCGGACACTGCTGTGCCAATTATAGTCTAGGCTGCAGTTGACCACTGAAACATTCGAGCAGCCAATTGCGTAAACAGCATCTTGTGTGTGAGTAGCTGATATGTTTTGGGCTACGGAATCTTGGCTGAAGGCGAAAAGAACGCCACAAGAGTTGTCGCTGAACGAGTAGTTTTCTACGGTTACATTGGTCGAGTTGATGATTCCGACGTATCCAGCGTCGCGTGTTCGTGCTGGATTCACAACGATGTTGCTTATATTTACGAGGTATTGAATGGGCTTTCCGTTCACTGTGTTTGAAGAGTCAATGTCGTGGAGGAAATGTTCAAGAGAACTGGGTTGGGGGTCTCTTTCGCTGGTCACGCCAAAGTTCCAATAGGTATTGCCACCAATGTTGTTGTTTCTAAGTATGCAATGGGATGATTGAGCGAGGTTGACGCCTTCCCCGTTGTTGTATATGATATTGTTGTTGATTATAGAAACATTGAAAGACCCCAATACCATGAGCCCACAATCTGACTTGTCGTATCCACCGTTTTGTATAGTGAAATTCGCTATAGTCGTATCATTGGATGTTATGTAGACAACGCGCCCAACCCCAGCTCCATCTATGACCGTTGTATCTTTCGCTTCCCCGACTAGTGATACAGCCTTGTTTACAACGACGTTTTCACGATATATTCCATTTCGGACAAAGACCGTGTCTCCTTCATACGCGTTGTCGATGGCTCCTTGAATCGTCGAATAATCGTCAGGAACCGTAACCACCTCCGCGCCTGTCATGTCATAGTCAAGTGTAAATTGGCTGTCTGCATCGGTTTCGTAACTGTTTAAGTAGGGAGAATACGTCCTTACGAAAATCTTGTCTTCTGCAGGATGGAATTGCAGTATTCTTAACCATCCTGTTCCCCCGTTGGCTCTATCTTGGTAGTCTGCTAAAAGTTGGTATACTGTGTGACCGTTAACCGTGTCTGTTCTTCCCTCCTCACCTAGGTTGTGACCGCAAAGAACTAGGAAGATTTGATCTGCATGTGGCGCGATGAAGTTCTCCCATATTCTCTGGCCAATGGCTGTTCTGGTCCCGTCAACATTCAAGTAGCTATGAGTCGTAACTAATACTCGTCTTTCTGGAAAGTTTTGCAGTGTGTCATTGGCCCATGCTAGGACTAGATCACTCGGGTCATATTGGAAGTGAAAAATCAGATAATCGTCCCGTCTGCCATGAAACAGCTCATAACTGTTGCTATTATCATTCTGATAGGCTCCGCCGTACCAAGCTTTGCCGCTGAATCTGTCGTAGTTGAAATACATGTTATAATTGTTCAGGTCTCCAGGTAATTCATCGTGGTTTCCAAGTGAGAAGCCATAGGGCACGTTGCAAGCGTCAAGCTTGCTCATGCTATTGTTCGCGTTGTTCCACTGACTAAGCGAACTGCCGTTGTTCACTATGTCTCCTTCATGCGTGACAAACACTATGTTCATACTCTCTACACTGTCGACAATCCATTGCGTCTGATTTTGAAAGATTTCTGGGTAGGTCGTAGAGTAGACTTGTGTATCCGGAAGAGCTATGACTGAGAAGCTGGCGGATGTCTGCGTTCCTGCTTCGGAGAACGAAACGTTCACGGGATATCCACCAGGGAGTCCCGGTCCCGCAATATGAGAAGCTGATGGTAGAATGTCCATTAGTGAGAGTATCAGGATCAAGCCAGAAAGCCATCGTTTCAACATTTTCTTTCTGATACACGTTCCAGTTGTCTGATCACAGCGCGTGTTTGTTATGTTCTTAGTATATGTAATAGTTTATTGGTAGCGTCGCGCGCACGACTCACTTTCATACACCCATATTTCTCCGTACACCTCCAATGTGTTTGGATACTGAAGCAGAAACTCAAGTGCCAAGACTGCGGAAGGACATTCTACGAAAAAACAGACAAAAATAGCCCGTAAGGAGTTGGACCTCATAAAAAAATTCCGATTCACAGATAAATTGCCCCCTCTGTTTTGAAACAATGACTCACCTCAATTTCAAAAGCAACAAATGGATTTTCTTTAGATGCCGATGTGGTTATTGGACATCACGAGCTGCAAACGGGAACATGCCATCTATAGAGTATAATGATCCGCACACGCTATGTTGCCAGCAATCCCAAGGTTAACGGGAATATTATTAGCATTGTGTATTTGCTTGCACGTTTCATACCCACGCGCTATCAGCACCCCGACTACTGCGTCTAATCCTACAAGAATCGGAAAAGAATCTTGCATTTGTGGTGAACTGACTAGTTTTCTTGCCATGAGTGTTTTCTTCGTTAGAGTCGGAATGCGGTCATTAGTTTTTCGATGATGTTCAGAAGATAGTTTAGCGGGTGGCGTAGGGGACCGAGCCCGCTGAGCATTTCGCGCAGGTTGCTTATGTCGGCTCTGTTGATGGTTCGGGTTAGTAGGATAGCTGCTAGGAAGGAGGGTAGAAAGATGGCTACGCCGATGAATAGTTGTATCCAGCTGGCGAAGCTTGACTGAGCGATGAGTGCGTAGGTTAGGGCGGCGGCTGTTGCGGAGGATAGGAGTATTTTTGCGGATGAGGTCCAGTCTATGGTTGCGTCGTAGTGTCTTCTGAGCCAGCGTAGGGATATTATTAGGCTTGGGATTCCGGCTGTTAACGTTGTGATTATTAGGCCTATGATTCCAAGTTGTGAGATTAGTATGAAGCCCATTGGGAATCCTATGGCTAAGGTGAGCAGGGTGAGTTTTAGGGTGAATGTTGTTTGGCCTTGGCTGTTGATGAGGTTGCCGGTGCTTAGGCTTCCGAAGGCCGAATACAGGTAGCTAACAGCGAGCAACGCCAGAAACAACGGTGTGCTGGTGTACTTGTCTCCGAACAGTGTGGAGACTGCCGGTTGGGCCAGGGCCATGATGACGACTGCTGCTGGCACTACGAGGAGGCCGGCGTATTTTACTGAAAGCTGGTAAACGTTTTTTAGTGTTTCTTGGTCTTTTTGGGGGTCAAGCTTGGAGAAAGCAGGAAACAGCATGGTTGTTATTGGTGCGGCGAAGAAAGTGATTAATACGGCGAAGTTTGTAGCTACTGCATAGTTGCCGATCATCAGATCTGAGACGTAAATGGCTATTAGGAAATTGTAGAATTGCGCGAGGAAGCCGCTTGTGATGGCTGAAATTGATAAAGGCAGTCCGTATTTGAACATGTTTTTTATGTTTTTTACAATTTCTAGTCTGTCGTCGTTTAGTTTGTGTAGTTCTTTGTAGAGGGCTAGGTAGATCATTAGTATACTAGCCAGTCCGATGATTAGGTAGGCTATTGTGTTTCCGAGTATTGCTCCGAAGGTGCCTAGACCTAAGACTATGAGGATGGGCGCTAGAACGGTTTTGAGGGTGGATTGACCTATCATTGTGATGCTAGTAAGTTCCATTTTTTCGACGCCTGTGAAGGCGGATTGAGCTGCTGTTAGAAGGGCTCCTGTTAAGATGATGAAGGATGCTATTTCGATTAATGGTTTAATGTCGGGGCGTTGGAAAATGTTCGTTGCTAAGAAGCCTGAAAGCAAAAATGAAAAAAAAGAAAGCGATAAGCCTAGGGCCAGTTCAAAGAGTAACCCAGCAATTAAGATGTTTTTTACGTTTGCTGGTTTGTTTTCTGTGTTGTATTGCGCCACGTATTTTATCATTGCTGTGTTTACTCCCCAGTCTCTGAAAATTATGAGGAGTCCTGGAGCAGCTAAGGCGATTGTATATATGCCGTAATCCGATGGAGACAGAAGTCTCGAAACAAGTATTACGCCTACGGCTGAAATGATTGTTGAAACGGCTAGGCCCCAGAAAAGGTGGAATCCACCTTTAGCTGAAACTTTAGCCATCTCGGCAGCTTTACTCACGGAGTCATCATCCTGATTGTGTTCTTCATAGATGTGGGCAGCTATGCACAGTTGTCGGGTGTTGTTGAAAAATCTTCTTTTAGAAAATCGCGCATAAGAAAAAAAGAGTTCAGAAAAATCTCAGAACTAGAATAACTGTTTGTTTTTGTGTAGAGGAGATTATAACGAGTTTTCATAGATGGGCTATCTACTAAAACGCTTTCATTTCTTAGTGGCATAATTGTTATTAACAGGAAATATAGAGGCGGAAAGTTTAATGGTGGTCACCCTATTATACCTAAGAACTGACTTTAGGAATACGCATGCGCGCTATTTTTGTGAACAGAAAAATAACAATCATTGCCAAAGCTGCTAAGAACAAATTGCCTACAGAGGTCAATACTTGTATCCAAGGTATGTTCCATTCGTCCCACATTTCCCTAGATTTTTTGGATGATAGTTCGCCATTTACGAGAAAATTTGATAGTCTAATAATGTCTTGGTCAACATTTTCTATTTGGAAAACAGTCGATCCAGAAATTACGACAGGGGCACCATAGGCGAATATTGAGGTAGAACTTGTACTCAAGTATGCTTGTTCCATGAAAGTACTACCGGTCAGCTGAAGTTCGGGATACTTCGCACATATTTGCAAAGTGTTTCTATTATTGAGAATCTCTGAATTCGATATCGCGTTGAAGATTTCGATAGCCACTGAACCTCCCATAGCTGAAAGTTTCACTGTAGAGTTGTCTATTGACAAAGTGAGGTTTATGGTGGCGTTATTTGCGAGATCAGCAACCAGTCTAAAGTTATCTGGGATATCAGCTGTGGCGTAAATGCCAGAATCTGAAGGCCGGATCGTAATATTGGAAGTTTGAATAGTCGATTTGACCAAACCAACAAGTTGGTATTTGAGAATTGTTGCATTGAACGGGCGACTTTTTGACAAAATCGTGCTTCCTTCGATTATTTGAAATGCAGTGGCGTTAGAGAGATCGACTGTTCCAAGTAGAGGTTCCTGATCCAATAACCAGAACGAATCTGTTTTGAGGATGACTTCACCAGTAGAGTTTATGGTGCCACGTACGTAGCAAATTGGTTGTATGTTCACAATACTGGCAGCTTGTTGTGTGGGCAGATTCAGGCCTATTAAATCAAAAATTTTCCCAAGGTTAGAGAATAGTGATTGTTCACTCTCTTGGTCTGAAGAGTTCTCCATAAAATTGAATAATGGTGGAAAATTAACGTTAGTTATCGTGCCTTTCCCCGCCGCCACAGTAAAAGCAAACGGTAAGACTTCTTTTCCATTCATAGCATAATAAGCGTCCAGAGAATTTGTCTCGCCAAGTAGCATTGTTTCATTGATAAAGAACACGTCAATTTCAGGTATGTTTATCGTGGTATTCTCTCTGGCAATACCGTTTGCACGTACATATTCCGACGGGGCCAACGTCACATTTATCGCAAGGAATTGACCTGTGGTCTGGTATGTTAGTAACCCAAGTCTGCCAGATCTGATAGGTTGCGGATCAGCATGTTCTCCGGCATACACATCGTTAATGTAGAAGCGGAGAACTAGCGCGCGTGTGCTAACTTGATAGCTCACTTGGACGGTCAATTTCCTGAAGGTCTCATTACTTTTTTCTATAGTTGCGTGAAAAACCTCATGTCCTGTGCCGTTGTACATTCTATACAATGTAAATAGATCATTAGGCCTCAAGAAGGCATAATAATAGTTTTTGTTGTCTTGATAATTAAATAGTAATCCCAAGTGGTTGTCCGGGTCTAGCGCCCGCAAAGCGTGGACATACGTCGAGAGCGAATAATCTCCAACCATGGTTTCGTTACTTAAAATAACTCCAGTAGTTGACGACGATATTTCATTATCAACTGCAGACCAATTGCCATACAGAGAAGCCAAACCGTAAAAAGTTCCATTTGCAGCGCCATAACTTCTTTCTAGAGCAGGATCCGGTGGGAAAGAAAGAATTACTAAGCGCTTGCCTTGTCTTACCCATTCTGTGTATTTGTCAAGTTCTTGAGTAGACGGGTAGCTTGGTAATATCAGCGTGCTATAACTACTTATAGCGGGGTCGTCTTCGGTAATTACGGAGTAGTTTAGGTCTGTAAGACCAACTGTTGTGATAGGTAAAGTATCGGATGGAAGGACAAAGGCAGTTGATGACAATTTTGAGGGTGCCGCAAAAATAGGGAATTTATAAATCGTGACTTTAGAGTTGTTGAACCCCACTGGGAGATAATTCAGCAATTGTTTAACAAAACTATTTGCATACTCTTTTTTGGAATCCAATATTTCACGATCTTTCCAGTTGAGATATAGATAAGTTGCGTGCATTTTGTGGCAGAGGTCAAAAAAATTGTCAGGAAGACTTACCTCAAAGAATGGTGCGTACTGTCTTGACAGTACAGCCCAGGCGCCGCCTATGTCCTCAACTTCAGAACCCACGTTCCTTCCATTTGGAAGAAACAACACTGCGTCAGTCATTGGATTAATATGAAGCTTTAACCAAGATATAGCCTCAAGTTCTTCTTCTGTGAAAGGCTGCCTCCGCGGTAAAACTCCCGATACAGATGGATATATTTCAGGGTCGCTAACAGCCCGTATTGAAAGAAGGTTGGATCCAATAGAAGTGAAAACAATCGCCAGAAGCCCTATCGCCACCAAATGTTTACCATTAATACGAACACTGGGAATTCTACGGATCGATTGGGTGACTGTTTCATAGCTACGTTCTAAAGTCACCATTATTGAGGACGTTGAAACCTTTGATGCAGCATTGAATAGAGTTGTCCCAGCTATTACACTGATCGGGATATAAGAATGCTTAATTAGCCTATATTCCAGATAATAAGGCCGGAAAATTATTGTCACGAATACCCATACGTAAAACGGAAACAATTGTACAATAAGATTCCATTTTCTGGACAATAAACAATAGAGTATACCAGTTAGTGCTATGAAACCAACCACTCCTAAACGAATCGGGTAAAAATACCACGGAACAGAACCATCATAACCAAACACCAGCGTTATATCGAAGTTAGCTTGAACATTTCCCCAAATCACAAAAGTTAGCAAGTAAGTATAAAAGACTAAAGATGAGAAAAATATTACCAAATAGCCTGTTGAGGCACTGCTACCCGCATGTTTGACCATTGATCTCAGCCTAACTACAAAATTTGCGCTCTTCGCCATTCGCAGAACCAAGCAAATACATATCAACCCTACGAGAGCTGATGAAAGCAAAATAGGAAAGGAAACAAAATGACCCAGTAAAGTTATGCCTTGAGCGCTGTAAAAATGACTTGGCGATGGCACATCAATCACAAAGATCGCCAGAAAAGCTGTGAGCAAAGATATTAGAATCTTTAGGCTATCTTTCTTTGTAATTGAAATTATTGCGACTGTGGCTATCATAATAATAGTTTCCGTATGACCAAGATAAGCAAAAACAGTTGTCAGAACTATTAAGACGTACTTCAATCTGGTGCCTAATTCGTTTTGAGCTGAGACTACTAGCTGGAACAGGACAAACATCGCAGGTAATCCAATAAGCAGCAGGGTGCCGGTAATGTCAGGATGGCTTGCCATTATGAATGAATTTGGAGTCAAGATGTCATACGTCTTTGCCCAGGAGAGGTAGATTGTTTCTGAAAGTGGTGCATTGCCAACTAATGTGTCTCTTGATGTATACACCCACCCAAATCCCGACGTAAAGAAAGCCAAAAATGTACAAAGACCAGCGATAGCATTGGCATGTGTATGATTTCTGAAGAAACTCTTTGCTAACATGAAAAATGCCAGAAGAGGTATAATGTTTAAGAAACCCAAAGAGTTGTATGCGTTTATCGACGGGATGCTGCTTGAAACAAATAGCATTGCTAGGTATGTTCCGAGAAGCCAAGGACCCTGTGGAAAGGCGAGGGCACCTTGAGGAAGCTGAATTTGACCCAGTGAAATGGCCAAACCATGAACATTCTGCTGATCGCCGAAGATCTGCGGACCATTTCGAACATATGTTAGAACAATAATGGAGCAGACAACTAATATCCAAAAAGCCAAAGAATACAAAGCATGAACATCTAATATGCACATGTTTTTGGCATTGCTAACTTCTTGTTGTCGATTTCCAAGACGATATCTGAACAAGAAAAAAACGTATATTGTAAGTATTGAAACGTTAAGAGAGGAGATCCCAAACGTCCCTAACTGGTTAATGCTGTTTCCTGAGAGAATAATAATGGAGCCTACCAAGAACGTGGAAAAAACGCTTAGAATGTATGAAAACACGATCTTCTTCAAGAGTCCAATTGATTGACTCCGGTCAACCATATCAATGATAATATAACCTGGAATAAACGTAGTCATCAAAATAGCACAAATGTTTCGCAGCCAGTTGGCTATTGGAATATTTTCTGGAGGAACGTACACTTGACTTTGCATCGACGAGACAAAGTAAAAAGAAATAATCGACAAAAAAGAGGCAAGAACTAAAAACAGCAGTTTAAGTCTCGAAAACCTGGTCACAAACCCATTGATATGGCATATTTCATTTTTATCAGATTCATTCGTTAACATGCCTATTAAAACTATGGAAACAGCACCAAAAAACAAGCCGAGCAGTAGTCCAATTGAACCTTGAACTAGTGAGTAGGTTATGCCAAAAGAAACTGCACCAGCAAAAGCGTTCACAAAAATCGAAAAGGCCTTCAGAAAAATCAGCGCCAGTCACGTTGTTTAATTTTGCATTTATAAGGGTCAGTTTTTGAGAAATACCACTTATACAGTTTCTCAAGACGTACGGGAATGGGCATTGCATGATGCGCGTCCACTACAAATCTTGTATACAACGCCAAGTTCGACTGAAGCATCATTCTTTTCACTCTACTGTCAGGCACTCGCCTAATTACGCGCTGGACGACATAACGTTTTACCAAGATACTCCGAAGATTAAAAATAGCCCATCGAATTGCATTAAATCTGCCTAATGCCAAAAATAGGTTTCGCCTGAGAAAAATATCAAGAATAAATGCACCACAAGTAAATACTGAGTAAGGAAATAGGTATAATAACAAGTTGAAGGCATCATAGTTTTTTATCAGTAATAAAGGGATCGGGTCTCGACGAATTTTTCTGAGACATGAGGAAGTACCATGACCTCTATGGAATACCACAGACCAAGGTACATACACCACTTTGTAGCCTCGCAAACGGATCCTCCAACAAAGGTCTATGTCCTCGCACCCGAGAACAAAGTCAGGATCAAAACCGCCCACCTGTTTCAAGACGTTATGTCGGACAATCATACTTGCGCCACGAGCACTAAACACTTCTTCAACATTTTCATGCTGACCCACATCTTCTTCTCCCAGATCTCTTTGTATTGCCACGCCATAAAAATCTACGAAGTCGCCTGTAGAGTCAATGATTCGTCCATCATGATTTAACATAAGTAATTTACTTTGCGCTGCACCTATTTTGGGATCGGATTCCATCACCTTAACTAGCTCCTCAAGCCATCTTGGTTCCACTTTAGTATCGTTATTGAGAAAGACCAGATAGTCACCTCTAACGTATTCTGCACCTACATTGTTACCTTCGGCGAATCCCATGTTGGAAGAATTGCGTATAATTACTATTCGATCATCCTTAAACAGTTCCTTGACAATAGAGATGCTGTCATCAGTTGAAGCATTGTCGACCAGTACAATCTCGAAAGGATCGTAAGAAGACTTGAGAACAGATCCAAGACAGTTTGCCAAATACATAGACCCGTTATAGTTCAAGATTATTATGGATACTAAAGGCCATTTCGCAAGTTCATTCAATTAGATCGCGCGCGCTAAAATTTACATTGTTTGCGTAACCAATCAACAATTGAAAACTCCTTTTGAACGAAGTCTTCGCGTTATTTCAATGGACCCTTTGAAGAGTTCTGCTTTGACCGGATTGTTAAGATTTTTTTTGCGCTGCATTATCTCCCCTCTGAGTAACAGGGTATTACGCAAAACCTTTAGGTTCCACAAAATAGCTGCTGAAGGAAAAAGTGCATAACGAGGGTCTTTTTGTTTGTAGCTGTTAAAAAGAGAAACAACAACCATTCTTGTTATCAACCTACAGAGCTGAAAAAAAACAGGTCCAGAATGGTTTTTGAGAAAAACACGCGTGAACTCTTTATCAGAGCATAAAGTTAGCTCTCGCGAATTGTATAGCTCTCTAGTCGCAACTTGACCGTAATGGTAACATGCAGACTTAGGAACTGTAGCAATGTCATAGCCAAGAAGTCGAATTTGCCAACAAAAGTCGAAGTCTCCCGAAAATAGCATTGGGTCAAATCCCTTTATTGTCTTAAGAACATTGCACCGGACAATCAAAGATGTTCCTGAAGCATAAAATGGGAGGGTGGAACAATCGTCTATAAAATGATTCGGCAGAACTAGAGCAGCAGTACTTCCAAATTGGTCAAGTAACCAGCCATCAGTCTGAATTCTGTTGGTTACCGCTGAAATAATTCTGCTTTGACAGGCTCCAATTGATTGACACCGATCCATAACTTTGACCAATTCTAATAGCCAAGACGAAGAAACATAAGTATCATTATTGAGGAATACAACATACTCGCCTTCAGCCTGTTCCAAGCCCACATTGTTTCCCCTACAGTATCCAAGATTCTCTTTGTTCAAAACGAGTTCAACATTTAATCTATTGCAGGGCGGAGTGCTAAGAATTTTAGACAGCAACAGTAAGCTGTCGTCGCTAGAGGAATTGTCAACGAGTATTATCTTAAAATCAGTATAAGACTGGTTGGAAAGGGAAACGAAAAGATTCCGAAGGTATTCTCTGCCATTATAGTTCAAAATAATAACAGAAACCCTCACAGTCTTTGCCGTCATTCACTTTCACCGTCACAGGTAAGAATCATATTTTCAAAGACCAGCCAAGATTAGATCATATCTTCGGACTGCAGCTTCGAACGAATATTGACTTTTGACAAGAGTGAATGCTTGCTGGGTTATCTCTACAAGCTTTTGTTGATTCAGTGCTTTTATTGTGCCGTCAGCGATTGACTTTGGAGAATTGTCGTCTATAATGAATCCAGTTTTCATGTCAGTTATGATGTCAGGAATACCTCCTACGCGAGTTGCGAGAACAGGAGTACCGCAAGCCATGGATTCTAGCAGTATGTTCGGAAGCCCTTCGCTGGGAGAAGGAATTACCATTAGTTTGAGTATGCTCAGAGTTTTTGATACTCCGGAATTTGGAAGCCAGCCTAACAATTTCACCTTATCTGAAAGACCCATGTTCGTGATGGTCTGTTCAATTTTTTCGTAGCAGGACCCAGATCCTACAATTAGAAAATGGACTTCAGGACGTTCGTCAAGGATGATGGGAATAGACGAGACAAAACGCAAAATCCCCTTGTATTCACTCAAATTGCCCACATAGCCAACTATTTCTTCCCGACTGTCCACGTCATCCTTAAAGCGAAAAACATCGAGGTTAACAAACGTGGGACCTATACGGGTTTTTCCGCCATATTTGCCGAGATTTAACCACTTTACAAGGCTGGAGGATTCAACAATAATACGATCAGCAAGCCCAAAGGTTGTTCGCTTAACGAAGCCTAAAAGCCCAAATATAAGTGATTTTTGAAAATTTGAGGGCTTGGAGGATGCTATTTCAATGCGACCAGCCACAAGAAGAATTATCTTCTTTCCCGTTAACTTTGCCGCCAGCATAGGAAGAATCATCATAGTATCAAAAATCACCACAATGCCTGGGCAACTCGCGAACCTCAGCAAATCAAAACAGAGTATCAGTTGTACTAAGAAGTAGCGAATTAGCCTAGAGAAATAAGTATGTTCATTGAATCTTCGAGTTGCAGAACGCACGGAATTAACGACTTCAAATTGCTCGGTTCCAGATTTCTGATCCCAGTCGCTGAAGACAATAATTCGCCGAGATAAGGGAGTAAGCAAGCTGAGAAATTTCCTGAGAAATACCTCGCCACTGCCATGAGTTACGAAATTGCCAAGAACGAGCACATTCGTGTTCGGCACAGGAATACTAGATGCCCTGTCTGTTTTGATGATTAGGTTTTGCACGTGCAGTTTTAATCTAGGCACTATGATCTTTCTCTCAACTCTTTTTTTCTGAAGAAGGTGAAACAATAGCAATGACCTGAATCGCAGAAACCGAAAGCTTAGGCAATCTAAGCTTAACTCGAGTGCCAGTTGTGTAGTCGAAAAAGGTCAAGAATTTCAGGGTGAAAGCAGAATCATTAAACAATTTAATCAAGGAACGCAAAGTCGGAGGGTCATCAAAAATTTGGTCGCTAATGGCAATCCGTGTTCTAGAAATCCGATTAAGAATCTTACGTAGCAAAATTACTATGTGAATAGGATTAGGCATTGTGAAAAATAAATAGCCACGAGAAGCGATTGCATTTCTTAGCTCATGTAAGACTTTCATTCTCTCCTCATAGGGAACGTGTTCAATTACTTCAGAGAAAACGACAAATCCGAAGGAAGATTGTTTAAAGGGCAGGTGAGCCAAGTCCGCTGCTACAAACTCCACATTTTTTCGAGGTATTGCTTGGTGCGCAATCTTGCATGCTTCTTTTGAGATGTCTGTTCCAACAATAAGGTTTTTTGCGCAGAAATTAGACATCAAGTAAGTGAGTAAACCTCTTCCGCATCCAGCGTCAAGTATGTTTATGCCAGATCCATTGAGGTATGGCTTAATCAAACGAGCCCTCAAGCTGTCCCGAGACTCCTTGACGGCATAACCTGCCCAAAATGAATCATAAAATGATTGAATGCTTCTCTCTTGCGCTTTATTCCCCAAAACAGATTTTTCCATTTTTTCATAATCTCCCACACTTTGAGAACTACGATTTCTTTCCATCAAACTCTTTCACTGTGCAGTGAAAAAGTTCCTCGTATCTCTCAGCTACCTTGGCAAAGGTGTACCTCTGTTCGATTATTTTTCTTGCATTCCAGCCCAGTTTTTTTCGCAGACCTTCGTCAGACAATAATAGTTCTAGATATCCTTCTAATTCGTGAGTGTTATTGTATAAGTATCCAGTCGTATTGTGGGCAACTATGTCTGAGGTCCCGATGTTATTCTTCGCGATGACTGGCTTTCCTGAAGCCATTGCTTCCAGTACTATAACTGGACTTGCCTCAAAGAAAGAAGGTAAAAACAAAATTGAGCAATTACCCAAGAATTCACGAAGCTGTTTTCTTTGTAGCCAAGGAATGATAGTAACTTGCGACTGAAGGGCATTCTTGTTTATCAAATCACGTATTTTCCTTTCCTCCGGTCCTTCACCAATGAGATAAAGATGATAGCCCCTGCGTCTCTCCCGCAAGGTGGCAAATGCTTTAACCAGGCTACAAACGTTCTTGTTCCAGTCAAACCTTCCAGCATACAGAACATAGTTCTTGTCACCATTGCCTATGAATTGCTGAGTATCCACCGCATTAGGTATTTTGACTAAATTGGTGAAACCTTTTGTCTCTAGGTAGTTTTTCATGAAGGTGTTGAGAACAACTACTTTATCAGCTCGCTTCATGACTGAAGTCTCGGTCCCTTTTTTTACGTAAAATAGTAGCGCATTTAGTTTATTGGCGCGAATATCATACGGCCTAAAGCAATCCAAGATCTCCGGAACATGCATAATATATACTTTCGGAAGAGACAAGGTCGCTGGAAAAATCCCTGTGAATCTATCTATGAGACAAACAATGTCAGGATCGACTCCAATAATCTTCTTGAGACTTTTTCCAGAAAAGTAAATTTTTGACGCCATGACCGACATGAAAAAAGGAGCACTATAGGAAGGCATCATATTTTCAATGCCTTTGAAAGGTATGCTTATCAGAGTTACACCCTGCACTTTCCGATCCTCTTCGTTGCCTCGCCTTACAATATATACCTCGTTTTTCCTTTCCGCCAACGCTTTAGATAAACCCCAAGTTTGTACGGATCCACCAATATCAGGAATAGGATACTGATCAGAGCGAAGCATCCCATTTCCGACGAAGAGAATCTTCATTTCATCAGAATCTGCTACAATTTACCTACATTATATGATAACTAATCTCGTTACCGAGCGCGGGGGGAGGAATGTTGAGTATTGGACATGATTTGCGATTACTAAAACCATAATTGAGTTCACCTGAGCATTTTGAGAAGATCAATTAACATAAACGGAGACTCAATTGTTGAGTCAACCCAAAGGCTTTTTACGCTCTTCTTTGAAACGAGAACGGTATATATGCCCAATTCTTTGGCAGGTTTGAGATCAACGTCTATTCTGTCACCCACGGATATTGCTTCATTGGCAGTAACTTGCAGTAGTGCAAGAGCTCGAAGATAGGGGCGCGAACTGATTTTGGGTTCGACTTCGCTGCTGGTTACCAAAGCATCAAGACAACTTATTGGTAAGTTGAGAGCACCCATGGTGTTTAAGGCGTGAGGACGACCCGAATTTGTGACTATAGCAAATTTGTATCCTAACTCATGAATTTCGTCTATTAGCTCTTTGATTCTCGGATTAGGCTTTAGCAATCCAGAATAGTCCAGCCGCTTTGATAGTTCTTCAAAGAAAGCATGTCTTGATACACCTATGTAATCTAAGCTTCTCGTTAATGTTATGCATGTCATCTTAGCTTCTTTTATGAGGTTTTTAGCTTTGTTCTGTGTGACACCGAGTTTTTCCGCAACTGTTTCTATGGTTTTCTTCTTAATTTCGGCATCGTACTGATTGGATTTGTATAACGTTCCATCGAGATCACATAATATGGCTTTGATAACCAAGGTCATCATCTTTTTTGAAACAAGGCGTGCGCTAACATTTTCATTTTTGTCGGAAAAGAGTACTCATTTATCATGCTTTGTAACACTGAATTATTCCACTTGCCGCTTCATTATTCTCACATAAGAAGAATTTCAACTATTTTCCCGCGTGAGGGTTAAATACTTCGACTGTTTATCTACCATTTGTCTCTTCATTTCCCTGAGACCCTCTTCCACACCGCGCATCTGTCTGCATAGCACCATTTCAGGATTCTTTGGCCTCATAGGGGAAGAAATCACGGTCTTCTTTATCAAGCTCTTGTCTAGATCGAATATTTCAGCGATTTTCACTGCCCAGTCATATCTGGTCGTTCCGGGACCGGCCACTTGCGCAATTCCCATTTTTCCTTTCAACATCTCAGCTGTATATTGGGCAATGTCATCTATTAGGGTTGGAAATCTAATCCTTATGCAGTCGGCCTGAAACTTCATTCTTCCCCTGAGAAACTTCATGACTTTTATTGGATAAGTCTCACTATCATCATCATCGTTGTAACCATAGAACATATCTAATCTCAGGATTAAGTAGTTCTCTAGATGTTCTCTTATCAAGTCCTCCGCCAAAACTTTTGTGACACCATAATAAGAAACTGGTTTTCGCTCCGAGTTTTTCCAGTATGGTGGCTTGTCGCCATTAAATACGTAATTGGTGGAAGCGAAAATGAGTCTTTTTCCGTTTTTCTTGCAGTATTCTATCAATGGCACAAGAGTCTCCACGTTTATCTTATGACAGAATACCTTGTCTTTCTCACATTTATCAACATCTGCAAGTCCAGCTGTGTGGATGATAAGGTCTGGCTCAACCTGCTCTAAAAATACCGTTGTCTTTTCATTGTCAGTAAGGTCTATTTTGTATCCTCCTTGTATTTCCTTCTCATTGTAGATAGGATAAACTCTTTTACCTTCCAAGAACTTAAGCAGCTTCTTGCCGAGGAATCCACTCGCTCCAGTAATTACTATTTTCAGATCAGTCTCCATTCTTTCTCACCTGCTAGTTTCCAGTCCTTTGGATAATTGATGTTGATCCAATCTGTTTCTGCGTAGTCCTTCAGATACTTCTCATTGAACTCGTTGAGCAACATTACTCCTGTGTAATATGCGGCTATTGCTCTGTATTCTCTTTTGTCATAATCAAAGAAGAAAGGCATTAGTGAACTGAAGTGCATTGCCTCTGCAAATTCGACCTTTCTCATCACGTCTTCTCTTGATTCCTTTGAATACTTTGTAAACAGGGAAGGAAGTTCCCCTCTTATCTTCTCATATTCAAAGTATACACCATTCTTTTCTATCTCAAACTCCCTCCCCGACAAGGTGAACCTCCTTTCTGCGACAAAGTCATATTTTCCATTCACGGAATGCCAAAGTTTGCCAAGGTCATAGTAAAAGTCACAATACTCGTATCCTCTCGGATCTATTAGAATGAAGTTGTTACTCTCAAGATCTAAGAAAATGTTGGCGAAATGAAGATCGAAATGACCCCAGTGAGTAACGTAGGGCGGAAGGCAGCTGCTTAATAATTTTGCCTGTTGAATAAGCGCACTCAACGCTAAAGGTATATTTCGATACCTCTGTCCATTTATTGATAAAGTCGTCTTTGGTATAATTTTTCTGAGTACTGGTGATTTATCGTAAGTTTCCTGGAGCCTTTTCCACACTCTCTCTACGTGCATAAAGTCCATGTAATCTTTTGGTACTTCCCTCTTTTCGGTCTCATACATCTCGAATGAGAAGGAAAGTACCCTATTTAACCACTTCAATGCCTCTTTGTGTGTCACTACTCCAGAGAATAGCAGTCTTCTTAGTGAAGGCAACTCATACTTTGGCATTTCGTAGAAGACTTTCTTTTCCGAGATTCTTGCATAGCTTACTTCTGGGAAGTGTATTCTCCACTTGTCTGGTATCTCTTGTAGGAACTTGATTTCTGCTGTTAGTTTCACTTTCCTTTCTGTAGTTGATTCTTTCCTTACCCTCTCTGTAAACGTTATCTGTGACCCACCGCCTCCTTCGTGATGGAAATTATATCCGATCCTTGTTATGTAGATCGGCTTCTTCTGCGCAAGAATGTTTATAACATACAGAATCTCTTTGTCTTGATATTGTTTCCAGAGTTTCTCTAATTCGTTAAAGTCTTCTTCAGATATTTTCATCATGCCGGAATATAAGTCCCATGGAAGACTCTTCGGATCATTTCTTCCTGCATAAACTACTCTCTTTCCCTCAGCCTTTATCTTTCCGCCTTTTTCGTTCGGAAATGCTACTGGTCTAGTTAACAGACACGTGCCTTCCTCGCTTAGTAAGGTCTTCAGTGCCTCTTTCTTAAAGATCAAGTCTCCATCTATAACTAGAATTGTTTGTGGTTCCATCGCCTCCATTGCCAATGCGCAAGAGTATCCGGAGTATGTAACATCGTTGATTGGGTTTTCCATTATATGTGGCACCCTCCTCTTTATGAAAGTAACATTCTCATCACTCCAGCAGTTTCCCTTCTTTCCGATTACTATGGTCACATCATCTAACAGGAATTCTTTGAGAATACGTACTGTCCTTTCCAAGAGAGTCTCTCCTTCTATCTTTAGTAGGCACTTGGGTACTTCTCTTGTCAATTTCCCAAGTCTTAATCCTCTACCGGCGGCCAAGATAGCTACTTTCAATTTATCATCCATTTTACAGCTTTTATTAGCGTGCACCCTACGTGATCAAGAATGCTTTTTTGTCCTATCTAAAGAGACATTTTGAAGTGTTTTTTGTCAGCATTCCAAGCCTAGCTCCTTTGTCCCGTTGCAAGAATAGTTGCTATCATCGGTAGTGCCATATCTCTCAGGGTCTACAAAACATCTTTTGAACTTTTGCGTCCGTACAATAGGACGTAAGAGACATAGGCTACAAGAAGCAGAGTATGATAAAGGGCATGGATAGCAAGAAAAATCTCTAGTGATCGCAGGATACTAGCCAGAAGTAACAAAAAAGGCCAGCAGTAAATGGGGGTCATAAATAGAGTGTGTGCGTTGAAAAAGAACCCAAGCTTCCCTGAGAATATTGACGATTTCTCGCTTTTGTCAAATGATGGTACGGTTGTTAAAGAAGAGAATTCAAACTCAAGGAACCAACGCAAGGTTATTACAAAATCGGTCCATAACCCGACAATCAAATAAAACGAAAAAGGCAGTGCAAAATTGATAAAATGATTCAAAGCAATATCCAGATAATGATCCTCACTTCCCATTAACCCGATACTTATTGCCAACAGAGTGATTAACTGAAGTAAGAGGACATATATACCATCAATCATACTGCCAAAACTGCTTGCAGACCCGTTCCATCTTGCTATGAATCCGTCAACGTAGTCAAGAAAAAGCGCAATTGTTAACAGTGCCGCGCCCACGACTGATAACAGATACGTGCCTGTAGCTATCGACAAACAGCCTAGAAATCCGATCAGAAAAGCCACCAAAGTAACTTGATTAGCTGTCATGCCGATTCTTAGGAAAAGCCACATAGGATAGAACGAAAGCTTTCTCAGTATTCTCTGGAAAGAATATGCTCCTGTGAACTCTCTTTTTTCCTTCTCAGCTTGTCTACTTTTGACATAGAATTCTCGAATTTCTCTTAACGTTATTTGCGGCATATGTAAATTCCTAACATAAACCAGTCGACAAATCTTTGCCACTATCTCTAATACAATGCAAAGCCTGACAGCACTCCAATTCTAAGTATCCACAGGCTTACCGTTAACAACTTCTCTATACACTCGTTCCAATTTGTCAACCATTCTCCCTAGTGAAAACTCAGACCGCATAATTATTGCACAATTTCTCGAGAAATTTCCAGCCAACTGAGAATCGGAAATTACTACGTATGCTGCTTTAGCCAAGTCATAATATGTAGGTGGAGTCACATAGCCTACTTTGCCGTCAATCCATTCCAAACGGTCTCCCAGAGTTGTTGTAATTATAGGAACTCCGACAGCGCATGCTTCTAGAAATGTCACTGGGAAACCGTAGAAGGAAGGTGTGATAAACAGATCAGCATCAACCAGAGCCGCAAGTTTATCCCTATTATCTATAAAACCAGTAAACAATATTGAGTCAGAGGTGCCCAAAGAATCTGCCAAAGACTTGACCTCATTCAAATATCCATCATCTGGTCCAGCTATTGCTAACATGATATCATTGCATTTCATGGTCTTGATCATGTGGGCATGAGCTTCGATCAGAAGGTCTATCCCCTTGGTCTTATGAATTCTACCCAAATAGAGTATTATCTTCTGGTTATCCTGAATGCCAAACTTCTTTCTGAAAGAACCTTTGGGTGGCAGGTCAGCATACTCTGCACAGTCTATTCCATTAGGTATCATAGCAATCTTCTCGGCAGGCACACCCATATGTCTATACTGCCCAACTTCAACTTGGCTGAGAGCGATGACTTTCGAGGCAGAATTCAATACCCTGTGTCCGAAAATCACGTCATACGTGATCTTCCTAAACTTCTTACCTATCCTCGGTATCGAGCCGTGTGTCTGCAAAACGTAAGGAACGGCATATTTTGTAGCGTAATGATAGACAACAACATCTGGAAATTGCTGCCAAGAATGACAATGAACGATGTCAAAATCCTCTAGATTCTCTTTTAGAGCGTTCATCATGTTTAGTGAAAGGTTCAACGTGCCGAAGACTTCCGTATAGCACAATTGCCTAAACGTTCTCGGAAAATAGACAACCCTGTAACCGTCTACTTCTTCCTCTCTAGGACTAGAGTCGTGCTTCGGATCTAGGGCAGTCGTGGTGTAAACGATAACCTCATGTCTCTTCGCCAACTCTTTAGATATAGAACGCACGACTGTCACTGGCCCGCCGAACGGGGTTGAGAGAACAGGTATTACTTGAAGGATTCGCATAATAATATCTTAACGTTTGAAGCCTGTAACGTGCAAACAATCTGGAATAAAAGGCACGCCTTTGTAACCTTTGATAATCCTTTTCACATTCCTTATTCCGCAAGATTCCAACAGACGTTTAAGAAGACCAAAAGAAAAACCGCATCTATGAAAATTACCTGTGTAATCCTGTCCACCATAAATATCCCTCACGTTCTCCCAGTTTGAGTTTAGGAAAAACAGAAAAGCCCTCGCACGAAGATCGGGGCATCGTATCTCAATCACCCCGTCTTTCTTCAGTATACGCACCCATTCAACCAAGACGCTTCTAATCTCTAAGTGGCTAAAGTGCTCAATTGTGTCACTGGAATAAACATGATCAATTGATCCATTCTTGAAAGGCAACTTGCGGGCATCAGCTATGATATCCACAGAGCTAGTTCTTCTCGCATCAAGTCCAAAGTCACCTTTCTTGCAATCCCCGCAACCTATATCAAGCATCATTGTATTGCGCTTCCTCCTTGAAAATGTTCAGAGTGTCTAAGCAAGTAGATCAGGAAGGTATTTTCTCCAATTCTTTCCTGAAGAAGTCTCGACAAAATAGTTTCTGCAGTTCGTTGTTATCTTGTGAAGATTTTTGAGTGTAAAAAAGATTCCCTTAATCCATTCTTCTATGGGCGAATCCATCCTGACAAGATAACCAGTCTTTCCGTGACTCACGAATTCCGGCATCCCCCCAACATCACTTGATACGACCGGAGTTCCATACATATACGATACAAGGATGACAGAGCTTTGAGTTTCACGCTTGTAGGGCGTGAGCACCAGAAGGCTCTTCCGGATAAGATCACCAAACTCTTCATCCGACAGTCTCTCTCTATAAAATACCGCAAGGTTGTCTCTTTCGCGATATTCCGGATCGTCTATCTTCATCCGTGAAACCAGCAAGAAAGACAAACCCAGACCATGCTTAGATGAATAATCAACGATCTTCAAGAAGATCTCAGGCCCTTTGGCTGGAACTGGCGGACCAACGAACGTTATGTACTTCCTTTCGTTAATAGTGGCAGCCTCTCCTCCTAGATCTTCGTACATCAAGGGGATCTGAACTCTTTTCCCTTTGAACCATGAATAATGCTCTTCGAAGAGACGAGATGCTTCCTTAGAAGAGACAACCGCAACATCGGTATTCTTGAGAAGCCTTTCCTCTGCAAACTCGTTTAGGTGCAACCAATACTGCTGTAAGCCTCCGTGAGCACTCTTGTTCTCCACATAGGGCTCATGAACATGATAGATAAATCTACACCCATTTTTCCCGCACGACTTTGCTACGTAGTGATTCAGAAAATGATAGTTGTGCAAGTAGACATGGGTAATCTTGTCTTTCGAAAATGCTTCTCTGATCGTTCTTATATTTCGGAAACTCGATGTATCCTTCAGCATCGAAGGAATATCAACTGAACTTCCAACGAAAAGAGTTTTCTCCTTCACATCTTCAGATAACATCCATGCATATTCATGACTGAAAAGATAACTAACAGGATACCCAGCTTCTTCACATGCCTTCCCGAATGCGCAACAATGGGACTTGTACACTGGGCTAAACTTCAAGCTTCCCACAAGAATCATCTTGCTAAACCTTTTGCGTCAGAGTCTCGAAGATTTCTTTCATTTTTAATCCTACGACCTCAACAGATGCCTCGGTCTCCACGTATTTTCTTCCATTCTCCCCCAGCATCCGAGCAAGTTCAGAATCTTCCTTCAAACTTATCACAGCTTCAGCTAAAGCCTTGTAATCGCCTGGGTAAACGGTTAAACCCGAATCAGTCTCTTTTACATAAACCGAAGGCAACCCTCTACTACAGCAGATTATCGGTTTGCCAACTGCCTGATACTCATAAAGCTTCGACGACATCCCACGATAAGGCTTCTCATACTCGACAAGAGGCAAAACCAACACGTCAGCCTCACCCAGCAAATCAGCCACATCATCTCTGCTCAAAAGCTTATCAACAATCTTCACGTTCTTCACGTTCAACTCAGCAACCTTAGACAGCATAGAACTCAGAAGCTCACCCTTCCCTTGAACGACAAACTCTACATCACCATCCGCTTCTTCAACAATCTTGGCAGCTCTGAAAATCTGCTCAAAATCATAAGCCACAGAAAACGCTCCAGAATACAAAACCACAAACTTCCCAGATTCCCGTCTATCCGCGCTTGGTTTGAACACGGACAAATCCACGCCACCTCTAACCACGTGAATTCGACTCTCTTTTACACAGTACTTCTTGACCAACGTCTCAACATACACTGGACTAATCGGCGTCACCGCATCAGCCTTAACCAAAAACACACGGTATACCCACTCAGCTATTCGGAGAACCAACGAATCTTTGCTAATAAGCCGCAGATCAACCAAATCCTCAAGCGTCAAATCATCCTCATTCAACGCCACAGTCCGCCTTTTCACCTTGCCATAAACTGTGCCTGGAACCCAACTGGAACACCACACAGCATCAACTTTTCCCACAAAGGGCAAAGCAAACATTGAAGAGACCGCAAAAACTCCGATAAGCACTAGCCTCTTGAAGAAACCTTCCGACTTAATCGGAGGCATAAATGTTCGTATGATCTTTGTTTTTCCCATCCACTCTACTTTAATCGGCTTCCACCTGTACTCTCTCGGTATTTCTCCATGGGGATAATGTGGAAAAGCAGCGACGACACTGACGTTGCAACCGTTCAAAGATAGACCCTTAGCCAGATTGTAAGCTCTGGTTGCAGAACCCCCCAAGTCTGGAGGAAAATACTGAGCTATCACTAACACATTCAAGCTGGAACCGAACTCTCGTCTTCAAACAAAGGAGGTCTGCCCTTCAAAATCTTCTTGAGAAGCCCTATTCGATATTTATTCAAGACATCGTCAACCTCTTCTTTTGCAACTCCAAGCTCTTCAAGCATTCGCATCAGAGACGGAATGCGGGGAGCGCCGTCCGACATGCATCTTTTTAAGGCGTCCTCTCTTGAGATCTGGCCCTCGCGAATCAGCTTGCTGTAAAACTCTGCAAACTCGTTGAAACCAACCAGTTTAAGATACATATAGTCAATAAGCGGATAGGCTGAATCGTCTATTCTCCATGTAGCAGTCGTATCAGAAGCTCCCTGCCACCCCAACTCGTTGAACACTGTAGCAAGCACTTCTTTTTCGTTCCAGTACACGTAGTCGTAGTATCCAAGAGGAGTGACATCATCTGGCTTCTGGATTGATTCGAAGAAATAGACAAAGGCTCCTCCAAGATATTCTCTGAAAATTGACCAGTGATAATTGTGGCGGTTTCTTGCGAATTCCCACCCAAATCTTAGTGCCAATCTTGTTTTGTCAATGGTTGAATAGTAGCCTCTTTCGTTCGGGAAAACTCCCATGAACCCAGTTTTGAAATGTTCCTGTTCGAAGGTGCTGTTTCCTATGTTATTACCGCCCAGAACAAGCGGAATTCTATGTTCATGAGCGCATTTGAAGAGTCGAAGGTTCATCTGTTTGTCGCTAGCGTTAAGCACGGGGACGATAGTGTTGATAGAGGGTTTTTCTAGCCAAGCGTGAAACTTGATCTTGGCATTCTCCTTTGAAGTTTCTATGTGCTTGTCGTCTTTGATCCAAACGTGTTCAACATCCAAAGCATCAGTAACCTTCTGAATGTTACGATAACCTTCAGGCAAGATAGCACCACTATCGACTGTCGCCGCGAGGACACGCATGTTGTACTTTCTCACAATTTGATGAAGAACAAATGAGCTGTCACGCCCTCCGCTTATTGGAACGAGACAGTCATATTTCTCGTCTTTATTTCTATATTTCGACAGCTCTTTTTCCAGCTCGCTTTCTCCTTTCACCTGAATCTTTTCGTACGTTTCACAGTAGTTGCAGACGCCATATTCGTCAAACTCTATTCCAGGAAACGTCTCCGGCAAAATGCATGAAGTGCAACGTCTCATAGTAGCAAAGTAATCGTCAGCATCCTGACTCTTTATGGGTAGCGCCGCTGTGATCAGAATCTTTTCGCTTTCAACCAAAATCTGCAGACTTCCGAATATTCTCCCAGTTCTCTACGAACCATTGATGAACACGCCTCAGACCTTCCTTAAACTCGGTCTTCGGTTCATAATCCAATGTTCTTCTTGCCTTATCTATCGACGCGAGCAGTCTTGTTTTCTTATCCCAGTTCCTTTGCTCTTTGAAGACGATACCCATATCGTTTTTCGTTAGTTCATTAACCCATGTTGCCAGGTCCTTTATGGCAATCTCTCTTCCCGTTGCAAGGTTAATCGCTTCTCCAACAGCTTCCTTACGACAAACCATTGCTAGCAGTCCATTCACTATGTCGCCCACATAAGTGAAGTCCCTCGTCTCCTCCCCTGTTCCCGTAATAGGCAAAGGTTGTCTATTCATTGCCCAAAAGAAGAAGTTCGGTATGACATTTCGATACCTACCAGGAACTTCCCCTGGACCATAGGAATTGAAAAACCTTGCATTCACAACCGGCAAACCGTACAGGTTATGGAAATAGTTTGTGTAAAGCTCGCCAAGCATCTTCGTAACCTGATACGGAGTGTAGAGCTTCATTGAAACATCGTGTTCTACGAAGGGAATTTTCGAGTCTGAGCCGTATATGCCACATCCAGACGATGCATAGACAAAACGTTCTATCCCAACTAAAGCGGAATGCTCCAGAACTTTGAGAATGCCCATTCCGTTTACCATGAGATCCGTTTCAGGATTATCTACAGAGTTCTGGTTAGCGAAATGAGCAGCCAAATGATACACTATTTCCGGCTTGTCTTTGAAAGCCCACCTTAACTTCTCCTCGTCAAGAATGCTACCTCTGACAAACGTAGTATTGGGTCCTTTCGGGACATTCCAGTCATACGACGACGAAAGATCATCCATGACAACTATTTTTTCGGGGCCGAGTTCGCTCAGTCGTCTCACCAGATTCGATCCGATTGCGCCTGCCCCGCCTGTGACGAGTATCCTTTTGCCTTCGAAAGCTTTGCGCTCTTCTTTCATAATCATCTTCGAGAGTAGCTGATGTAACTGCTACACGTTACGTCGGGCAATGTTGAAAGACTCATTCTTCAAGATTCCTGAACGATTCAACAGTCTTTCGTATACCTTCTTCGACAGAAACAGTGAGCTTGAAGTCCAGATCTTTTCTGGCTTTTGAAGAGTCAGGCGTTTTGATTCGAGTCGTGAACGGCTCAGCCTCTTTGTAGATCACTTTGGAATCATCTTTTCCAAGGTTCTCTAAGATCAGATCGGAAACGTATTTGATGTCATACTGTTCTTGTCCGCCTAGATTGTAGACTTCGCCCGGTTTGAAGTTGTCAATGATGTTAGCAAATGTTCGGCAGATGTCTTCGACGTATTCGAGTGTCCTTTTGTGTCCTACGTAGACCGTGTAGGGCTCATTGCGCAACGCTTTGTGTATGAATTTGGGTATCCAACCACGATAAGGAGTATAGTGCTCACCTGCACCGTATACGTTGAACAGTCTCACTCTGACTGTCTCCGTTTCATGCATAGCTGCGGAATTGACTATTTGCAGTTCATTAACCCACTTTGTTATGGCGTAGTCATTCATTTGTTTGATGGGAACAGTGTCCATCACATCTTCGCTCATGATTCCGTCGTGGTCTCCATAGACTTCTGCACTTCCAAAGAATATCATACGGAACTTTTTCTTTTCCTGCATCCTCAGGACGTTCTTAGTTCCCACTGCATTGGTCAACCAGAGATTTTCGTAGTAGTCTTCTCCGTTCCAGCGTCCATATTCAGCCGCAGCATGGTAAACATGGTCAAATCTGTTTTCCTCAAGAATGCGTTCAACCTGCCTGTATTTGCTCACATCGCAACGAAGATAGTTTTCCTTCCCATGGTGCATAAGATCGCATGCCCACACTTCATGACCACGTTTCTCAAGTTCACGCACCAAGCAGGAACCGATGAAGCCACGCCCACCAGTGACTAAAATCTTTGCTTTTGACTTATGCAAAATATTCCCTCACGATTTGGATTGTTTTTTCTCCTGCTCTGCCGTCTCCAAACGGATTTTCCCAAGAATTGCCGTTACTGAGCATGAGGCCTACTTTCTCGGCAATCTCATAGGGGTCGGTGCCTGCTAACGCATTGGCTCCGACCTCTAAAGTCTCAGGTCTCTCGGTGTTGTATCGCAGAGTCACACACGGAACTCCTAAAGTGCAGGCCTCTTCCTGTACCCCACCAGAATCTGTCAAAATGAGTCGAGCGTTACTTTCAAGCTGCAAGAAATTCAAGTAGTCTAGGGGCTCAATCAATTTGATGCCATCTACTTCGACATTGAAGGCGTCTAGTTGTTTCTTGGCTCTCGGATGTATTGGATACACAATGGGGAAGTCAAACTCTTTGCGTACCATTTTCAGACCTTTTACGATTCCTCTGAGCCTCTTTTCATCATCAACATTCTCTTGTCGATGGACAGTAGCAACCAGATAGTCTCCATCGTCAATGCTTAGAGAGCCAAGTATATCGCATTTCTTTTTTGAGATCCTCAAGTTTTGGTTGACCGCATCAACAATCGTGTTGCCGGTCACGAATATCTTATCTTCAGGGATTCCTTCGCCCAACAGTGTTTTCTTAGATTGAGGTGTAGGAGCAAACAGCAGGTCTGAGCAGTGGTCGGTTAGAATTCTGTTTGTTTCCTCAGGCATTTGCCTGTCATAGCTTCTCAAACCAGCCTCAACATGACCTACTTTGAATCCCAGTTTTGCAGCAGCCAACGCACCTGAAAGAACAGTGTTCGTGTCACCTTCAACCAATACAACGTTTGGTTTCTCTCTTCGGAGCACTTTTTCTATTCCAATCAACATTCTTCCCGTCTGTTCAGCATGCGTACCTGAACCCACGTCAAGATTGTACTTGGCTTCAGGCAACTCCAGTTGATCGAAGAAAACTTTGTCCATGTTGTATGAATAATGCTGCCCAGTATGTAGAATGAAGAAGTCCAAGCCAAGCCGTTCACACGCTCGAATGATTGGTGAGAACTTTATTATCTCTGGCCGCGTTCCAAGTATGATTGAGATTTTCATTCTATTTCTTGCCGTTCAGTCTCTCTGCAAGTCTTGCTATTGCATACAGAGTTATGGCTGTCGATATTGCGAACAACCCGGTTAGGACGAAAGTCAGGGCCGCCAAGGCAATGTTAGTTTCTATCCGACGTTCAATCGCGTAGATGTGCAGCAGCCAGACGCCGAAGACCATGCCAGAAAGTAAGCAGACTATTCCTGGAGCCCCAAGCATCAGCAGAGGCTTACGCTCAACAAACAACTTCACAATGGACATTACAACATCGGCACCATGCCTCACTGGATTATGCGTAGAAGTCTTCACGCCGTTGTTGTAACTTATTGAAACAGGAACTTCGCAGACTCTCAAATGCCGCCTTCCAGCATCGATCAGAATCTCAGAGCTGAGACTCATCCCATTCTCAAAAAACTCCAGACTCTCCAACGATTTCCGACCATAAGCTCTGAAACCGCTCTGCGCATCTCCAATAGTGCCTCCTCCAGAACTAGCATTAGTGAGCTTTGTGATCACCTTTACACCAATCTTTCTGTAGAACGGCATATTGTTTGACAGACCATGAGAAACAAACCTGGAACCCACAGCGATATCCGCTGCTCCGTCGACAACAGGTTTCACAACACTCACAATCTCTTTTGGATCGTGTTGCCCATCAGCATCCAGAGTAACGAGAACATCTGCGTCCAACTCTCGCGCCCGATTGAAAAGTGATTTGATCGCTGCGCCATAGCCCAGGTTCTCCTCATGCCTAATGACCTCAGCACCTAAACGCTCGGCAATTTCAGCAGTCATATCTGACGAGCCATCATCGCACACAACGACCTTGTCAGCATGCTTCAACGCATCCAAAACAACACGTGCAACAGTCTTCTCCTCATTATACGCCGGAATTCCAACAACGACAAAAGGTTTCGACTCAACAACCGCTCTCGAGTCTACGACCACTCTATCCTCTTCAACCAAAACTGTCACACAGTATACTCATAGACAGAGATTCTATCAAAATCCTGCATCCGAACAAAACCGTTTGGAATCGAAAGACCATACCAGCCAATATCCTGGTTCCACCACACAGAATACACGTGCGTAAAGCCATGTGTCGAAGCAGCAGCCAAACCTGCCCCGAAATCATTTTCAAAGCTCACAATAACATGCGACTTATCCAAGTGCAGCTCCCCCCAAAACAAGAAAGCATGTTGCAGAACCACGCAAGAACCATTGCTCATGCTCGTGTTCAACCATTGCATGGCTTGAACCACGCCCTTTACATCCTGATAGGGAACTGTGGGAGAACAGGAAAAATACTTGTAGACAAGTGGAATAGAGAAGACTCCGACATTCACAGTGCTCATCAGAACCGGCGTCGCCAAATAGACGGTTCCAAGCATAACGGTGGCCAACAGAATAACCAGTACTTTTCGACTGAAAACCCCAAGTGCTGGTGGAGATTTCACATCCCTGTGCTTCACTGAAAACTTGTTTACTGCATTAATCGCGTAGAACGTGAACGGATAAGCCAGCATAAACATCCAACGATGCCAGTACTCCAGAGCAAAGAAAGGAACAATCAAACAGCCAAAAGAGCCTATGAGTAACAAAACCGTCCAAGTGTCCAGCAACTCGTTTTTGAAGAACCCTTTCCAAACCAAAAACAAGTACGATCCGAACAGAACAACAAACAGAACAATCACGTTCAACGCCAAGTAACCGTACGAAGAATAATAATCCACTGCGGACCTAACATCGAAGTAATTCACCAAGAAAAAGAACCGCCCTAACCCACCAGAAGAAACATCGCCGGAACCTAAAACACTGGAGGCAGCAGTCGCGTATCTCACAGGAAACATCCGGAAGAAGACTCCTACGAAAAAAACCCCCAAAGCCGGAAACGACGCAAACAACAGGCGCTTCGTTTCTCCGATTTCCCGATCCGCTAAGAAACGTCTAATCACCAAGACCAGAATTATCGACACTAGGATTACCGCTGAAAATTCATGAGCAAAAACGGTCAGCAACGAAAGCAGAACAAACAAGGCGAAACCACGTTTAGAATCTACCCGACGAGCAAAAGGTAATGCGAACAACAACAAGCCCATTCCCAAAGAGTTTCTCAGCAGATCCCATGAAATTCTCAGGGGAGCCAACTGAAAAGCAAAGAATACGCTGGCCAGCAGACTCAAACGCGCATCAAAATTCAACGTATCACGCGTGAACCAAAAGACACCCGCAACATTCACTCCGTAGAGAACAGGCGACAAGATCTTCAGCAACGAGAAGATATCGACGTTTGACAATTGATAGAGCGGAATCGACATAGCATAGAAAAGCCATGTGGAACTGAAAAACGTGCTCCAATTAGGCCAAATGACGCTGTTCTTTATTATGACAGCATAGTAGATCGTGTCGAAACCTATCGGATTCGGAAATGCCAACAATTCAGGAATCAACCTCAAGAATACCCCGATTGAGAAAGTTGCCAACAAAGCCCAGTTCCCGATCAGCACTGTGTTGAAACGTGAGCGCGACATTCCAAACCTTTGCAGCCTTGCAGACGATTCCATCAAGTCAGATCCGTAACCGCTGCTGACAGACCAAACACGGTTAGAAGCCCATCCGCTAACTGCACCTTCGGATTGTACCTCAACAAGATTTTAGCCTTTGAAACATCTGCAAAACTGTGCTTCAAGTCGCCCTTCCTCGGCTTCTCATAAACTATTCCCAAGTTTAAACCAACCAAATCCAGAACCCTCTTTGCCAGTTCATTCACCGAAACAGGCCTGCCAAAACCAACGTTAAACACTTGACCTTCTGCGTTCTTGTCTTCCAGAACCCTGACAAGAACGTCAACAACATCAGAAACGTGAACGAAATCGCGAGTCTGAGTACCATCTCCATATATGACCAGCGGGAGTCCTCGTTCGGCACGCTCAATAAACTTTGTCATAACCCCGCAATACTCGCTTGGGCGTTGTCGCGGTCCATAAACGTTGAACAGCCGCAAGATCACAGTTTTCAGCCGATTCTTTTGTTGGAAATTCAGGCAATGGTTTTCAGCCTGCAATTTAGAACTCGCATAGGGTGAAATAGGACGTGTCGGATGATTTTCCGTTACTGGCAAGAGGTATGGTTCACCGTACACTGCGCACGTAGAAACGAAAATGAACTTTTCCACCCCAGCGCTTACACAGGAATTCAAGAGGCCTAATGTTCCATTCACGTTTGTCTCGTACGTTAACACAGGATTCTCAACCGACAAAGGCACGCTCGTGACGGCTGCGAGATGAAACACAGCATCAACTTCGCCAACGCAAATGTCAGTGACCTTCGAATCCCTAACGTCGCCCTCAACAAACCGCACCTTGCCTGTCCGCAAAAGGTCACCAATATTACTTGGGCTTCCCGTAGAAAAGTTGTCTAATACCGTGACTTCGCATCCAGATTTCACGAGTCCTTCAACAAGATGGCTTCCAATGAAACCCGCTCCACCCGTAACTAATACTCTCTCACAATCAGCCATAATAGGTTCGCGTTAAAGATCAATCATTGATTTCGAGACCGAGCCGTTCTTATCAGTTTTCAACCATTTCTTCGGTCTACGCAACAAAATGAGACCCACAGCATACAAGGCGATAAAAGCCTGCAGACACCAGTAACCGTAGAGAAACGGCAACCACAACAGGTTACCCAACCGTCGAGGTTTTGAAAGGTAAATCAGAGCTAGCCCACACAAGACGACCAACAGGGTAGTGGTAACCGCTGATGACTGTGTCACAAGTTGCCATAGAGAACCAAGCGGAATAGGTACGAGAATAGCAAGACAAGCGAACAGGTAAGATGCCAATGATGCCATCATCATGAAGGGCCCCAGAAGCGTTGCCTCAGCGTCAATACGGACCCGGCTTGGCTTAGCCATGAGGCGACCATATTTGAAAGCAACTTCCATCCACCCTCGGTACCATCTAACCCGCTGCCTAAGCAACTGTTTCAGTTGGGAAGGGCATTCTTGATATGCTTTCACATCTGAGGCATATCTGATTTGATGTCGATTGGTCGCCATTCTTGCGGAAAGCTCCATGTCTTCAGCTAGGAATCCCTCGTCAAAAACTCCAATTTCGTCCAAAACATCACGTCTTATGAACTGACAATTTCCCTTCAGGCAGACAAACAAGTTCAAGACATCCTTGCCCCTCAGGTATGCTTCGCACCAAGCAGCTTCTTCATACGAAATGAACCTGGTCAACATGTTTTGACCGAAATTTATGGACAGGGTTCTGCCTTGAACAGCTGACACTTTTTGGTCTTCAAAATATTTGGACACGTTGAGTAGAATGTCACGGGCGGGCAAGCTGTCCGCATCCAATATTCCGATGATGTCGCCTTTGGCATGTTCGATCCCATAGTTCAATGCCGAAGGTTTGCCGTCCGAGAATTCTCTGTGAAATATCCTCAGGTTCAGACCACGTTCTTCCACAAACTTCATGCAGATGTTTAAAGTGTCATCAGTTGAACCGTCTTCTACGACAATTACTTCCAGCTTGTCTGAAGGATAGGCGATTTCCGCCACTGAGTTCAACAATCGCTTTATGACTTTCTCTTCGTCCTTCACAGGCACAATAATGGAAATCGAAGGAAGATTCTCTATCTTAGTGAACTGACACTCAAGTTTACTCTTGGAAGCCCGCAATGCCTTGACACCGACGATCAGAATTGGCAAGTTGTAGAGTGACCAGCCCGTGACCATGAAGATCACGCAGGCCAAAGCAGTATAGAGTATTGTCAGCGCTTCGATCAATTCTGCTGGCCGTTTGTGCTTAGTGACAGGCTTGAGAGGATATTGCCTATTTCTGTTGGCACGTCAATTCACTAGTTGAATGCACATTACTGATGACTACGTTTGTTCTGCACTGCGTCTTCGTAGGCTTCTTCAGCTGGCTTTGGTGCTGATGCTAGAGTGTATCCTATCCACGAAATGATTCCTAACACAAGAGCTATGGCAACAAAAAAAGTCAGCTCCAACGCAAACAACGCCCATTGCGAGAAGAACAATAGCCAGCCGTACAGGAGTGTTGTGCCCAAACTTGCCATCAGAATTAGCAGTCCTAGTGTCTTGTCCTTGTTCAAATTTTCATCTTCCTTGACCTTGTCCTTCCTTCCTGTGTTTGTCCAGTTTTTCAAGACTGGCTTCACGAACAAACGCGGTCTTCGTGGGCCAGTATCCAAGTTCATCGATGACTTCTTCAATCTTCTCGATCAGGGGGGTCGGCAGCGAGACAGATGAGAAGTCTCTCCTTCCCTTCTTTCTGGTCTGGTTGACGCGTTGCGCTAGATTGTCTGGTGGGGTTTTCTCATTACCCATCCGATTTATGACCTACGATTTCGAACCCTAGACATGTGCCCCTCGACAAGGAATGCTGGATGGTGCCAAGCCAAAACTTGTAGCTTTGAAGCTTGAGCCATGTTTCAAGTCTCGGTGCCCACTTGAACACCCCGCGTGCTCTGTATTGGACTAGCATTTCCAAAGCCTTACTCTCGCCGTCCAAGAGAATACTCAGCCCTCGTTTGGCGATTCGAAGTTCTCTCAAGGCTACACATAGTCTGCTGATAACCATTTCATTGACAATTCTGAATCCGTTCTTCGTAAAAGCGACGCATACTTCCAACAGTTTTCTGTGGATCCAACCTTTGCCTGCGAAGTGCGATCGTCTTCTGCGTTTGTTGACGTCGCGAAGAACACTTTTCAGCTCGTCATAACCCAGGCCGATAATGTTGTACACCATGCTTAATGCACTCCTACACCATACGTCTGATAACAGAACGTTGTTCAATTGAAGTGAACAGTTAAGGTTTCATCCACCCTCAGGTCTCGATTCCGAATCAGAATACTAGCGGGCGCGTTAGAATCTGCATGTTGCGCTTCGACGACGATTGTAGGTTTGGTTCGCTGGTTTTTTATGCATTTATCCAGTCTAAACGCGCTATCCAAAGGTCGTCAACTTTCACTGCGACAGCAGTCTCTCCAACTGCTTCAACCACAACGTACACGCTCTCAAGTACGTCACCTGGTCTCAGCAACCACGCCGAGTTGACAAACCCAGTCAACTCCAACGAATAGTTTCTCCAGCTACCCAATGGTATTTGATCCACTTTCCACTCAACCACGTTTCCGCCTCTGTACACTAAATTGCCTCCCGAGCTTACGTTCCCGTCCGAGCATGCAAGCACACTTGGGCTGTCCCAAAGATCCATTTCAGTATATACCACTGAGCTGTCGTCTCGCTGTATGGCGCAGGCAAGAGCGATCCGTAACCATTCATGACCTGACGCACAGTCGGCAGCTACGACATTGGCTCGGAAACTCGCGAGAACCCTTGCTGGTTTCGACGCGAATAATTGAATCTTTTCATTCGACTTGAAGCTGGTTGTCCACCATGCTCCGGCAGCTACATGTCCAGCTTCGTCCGAGGCTGTTTTCAGAAAGATCTCCGTTTCACTGTTGAAGGTGACTTTCCACGTTGACCTATTCGTCAGTCCTGTTGCGTGTGGGTTCCAGTAGATTCTGTTCTGCTGCTCTGTCAGTGAAACATCGCCGTCGAGGTTGAGTATTGTGGCGCTCTGAGCTGTGAAGTTCTGAGATGTGTGTTCTCTTGCATCGAGGTTTGTAGGACTTGAAACAGAACAGTTGATAAGCATTAACGCTGGCAACATTGTCAAGAAAAACGGAATCGGCGTGCAACGTTTATGCATATTAGATGCCTGAACATGTTTTTGTGTTGTACTGTTCTGGAGTTGTACGTTCATACAATATGTCTGTTTGAGGACATATCGAATCTTGACATACCCTTCATTCCGATATAAGGAATATTCACGATTCCGACTCCGATTAAAGCACGCTATTCATGTTTCGGAATGGGCGCTGACACCTCACATAGGCTTCAGAACAGAGGAAAATTGTCAGTTTGCCCTCTTATCGCCAAATCCAGTATTGCCAGAACGTTCAAAAATAGTGCACGCTACAATCTATGAATTATGCGCTAACTTGAGACATGTTGACTACTAAAGATGCAAACCTTAACCCGGGAGATTTCCGATTCCAAATTCGAATACGGAGAAGAAGCTTCTATAATGTTCTTCCACAAAGCAAATTAGACAGAATCTCTCTTAGGTGAGACTTCGGTGAAAGAATGGGCAAGAAGGCCACAATCGTCATTTCACTCGTAGACGAGAGCAACGAGAGTTCAAGTGAGGAGATTCAGAAGGAGATATTTCAGGAACTCTCTAAAGGAACCGCCAGGATTCCCTGGTGCAAAAAGATTGAAAACGTCAAAGTCACATAGCTCGATTTGGGATAGGCTCGTTTCCTTTCAGCAAACGTGTCAAGAAATTCTCGAGAACTCCGCTTGATTCGCGTATAGCCTTGATTGTTGCTTCGCCTTTGGGGGTTAGTGTGTAAATTCTCTTTCTATCAACACCTCGAGCTTTTGTCAGCCCGTTCCTTTCCATGGAATACAAAACAGAGTAGACCGTACCTGGACTGACTAGGAGATCAAATTTCTGATGAAAATAAGTCAGTATGTCGTAGCCGCTGGTTTCTCCTTCCCGCATCTTCACCATGATCAAAATGTCCATGAACTCTTTCAACAACCGCGCATATATCGTGTTCACAACGTCTCTTTCCAAAGCTTCCACCGGCTTTCGATGTTGTCTTCACGAAGTTCCAAAAATAGTTTAGCGCGCATTCGGATTCGGAACATTGACAAGACACCCGAGATAACCATCGGATTGACCTGAGAACAGAGGAAGGTGCCGGAACAAGAAAGTTCATGCTCCGAATCCGAGTGTTCAAGGTTTGCAAACCAAATTCGCTTTTCACAAATGATATACTTTGGTCTGACAGACTTTGTGAGCAGGGTCCTTCCCCTTGGAGACTCATCGGGCATGATTTACCAAGAATTCAATGAGGCCTTGCTAGAGGCAATTGACTATGCTTTTTCCTCTCTTGGCGAATCATGCCGAAGGGCCCTATACTTTCATTTGAAAACGACTTTCCGTTTGCCCAGACGGCAGATTCCGGAAAGACCTGACGAGTTCGATGAAGCCCTAAAAACAATCTTCAAGAGCGGCGCAGCGTTTCTGGAGAAACTGATCTTGAGAAAACTGTGCGAAATGTTGGGAGTAAGCGCTGTCAAAGATGATGCCCCTGACTTTGTTGAGTCAATTTCTATGATCAGAAACATTTCCTCATCCAGTGTGACTTTGGTTCCAAGCTTCAGTGAAGTTACTTCAACAGCGAAGAAAACAAGGAGGTGAATACTTGGAACAAAGACCTAGCGTGCTCGTTGTAGACGACGATGCCGCGATAAGGAAAACCCTTTCGAACATTCTGAAAACAGAAGGTTACTATGTTCTGACAGTGGAGACAGGTAAGCAGGCAATTGCAGCCTCAAAGAACCGATTTTTCAATCTGGCTTTGATTGACGTGCGACTACAGGACATGGAGGGGACTGCCCTGATAGACAAGTTGAAGGAAACGGAGCCAAGAATGATAAGAATAATTGTCACAGGGTATCCATCAATGGACAGTGCCATCGAAGCCGTGAACAGAAACGCCGATGGTTACATTTTGAAGCCAATTGATGTTCAAGAGTTGCTGGCGATGATTGAGAAACAACTGAAGAAGCAGCGCGAAGATCTAGAGTACAGTGAGAAAAAAGTTGCGCAATACATTGAGACACGAGTTAAGAATCTTGAACTTGAAATGGACAGGAACCGCTAGAGTCATTCAACCTCAGCGCTGGAAAAGATTGACGAAAAAACGGCATAGCTACGTTCGTGAGTGAGGCAGATGTTTTTCAGGAATTCTTCGCCCTGCCCAGTCAGTTTGTAGACTCTTCTCCTTCCATCAAAATTCCCTTCTAAGAAGCCTTGTCTTTCCAAGGAGTACAGTATCGAGTATACTGTACCTGAACTCACAAGCATGTGGAATCGTTGATGGAAATGTCTGATCAAGTCGTATCCGCTTGCAAGATGATTGTTTCTAAGCAGTTTGAGGACGATTATGTCCATAAAGTTCTGGATCAGTCTGGCATCAAGATCGGTTACTATTTCTGACTTCGAAGCTGACACCTCTGCGGAAGTAGTATATAGTTAGACGTATAACGTTTGTGTAAGTGTGACATTACAGTTACACAGATGATCGAAAATCCGCCAAAAACCATTGGCTGCAATGGAAAAACCAGAACTAATAGGATGCGATCGGTGATGAATCGAGCTTCGCCCTCAATACTGATAGTGGATGATGAAATAGGTACACGCAACTCTCTCTCGGCCATACTGCAATCGGAAGGATATGTGACGGCAAGCGTGGCAAGCGCAAAAGAAGCCATGAAAAAGGCAAGGACTAGATTTTTTGACTTTATGTTGCTTGACATTAGACTGCAGGACACAGACGGGACGCAGCTACTGTCGCATTTTCAAAAAGTCGTTCCAGAAACAATAAAGATCGTAATTACCGGCTACCCTTCAATCGAGAATGCTACCCAAGCGCTCAACATTGGTGCTGATTCATACTTGACGAAGCCACTTGATCCAGATAGTCTGCTGAAAACGATAAAAGACAAGCTGCAAGAACGCGAACAAAATGAAAAGATTACAGCGAAGAGATTGGCAGATTGGGTTAAGCTACGTGTGCTCAAGACCCAATCATCTGACTTCCAGAGATTCTTGGAGAAAACCGCAAAAGAGCTAGCTCCTTTCGGAGTGACAAATACCCAGGCAAAAATCTACATTGGATTAAATGCTTTGGGCGTGGCTTCAGCCTCAGAAATTGCTTCTCTGTCAGAAGTCCGCAGAGAGGAAGTCTACAGAGTGATGCCAGAACTTGAAAAAGTCGGCTTAGTAACCAGAAAATTGGAGACACCAAGAAGGTTCTTAGCTATCGAAGCAAAGACGGCCCTCAAAACCTTAATCAACTCCAGACGCAAAACCATGGAAAAAGAGATCACCAACCTTAGACAGAAAAAGGCTGCGTTGATCGCTCAACTGAAAACAACAACTAGGTTGACTACGGAAGAAGAAGACAGTTCAACTGAGGTTTTTTCTGAGCACATGAGCGTACTGGCGAAACTCGTTCAGATGACAAAGAAAGCTAAACGGCGGATCATGCTGGTAAGCTCACTTGATCACGTAGGAACGGTGCTCGTGAGAAAAATAGAGAAGACTATAGAAATGAACAAAAACCAGATCAGCACACAGATAATCATCGATGACTCCTGGCTGAACGAAACGCAATCTTTGAAGCTCATGCGGTCAAAGACAGCTGACAAACAGATTGAACTGAGACACGTGGAAAGGTTACCCTTCAATCTGCTAATAGTTGATGAAGAAGAAGCAATTTGGGGAGAGTTTCAACCCAGAAATGCAGGCTCCAAGGTTTTTCTGACAAACAACCAAACGCAGATTGGTTTGGTGAAAATGGCCTTCAATAATCTGTGGGAGCAATCGCAGAAAGTCGACGAGAACTTGAATTTGTTCATTGGTGAAAACAAGACAAGTGCTGCTTCGGAAGGTGAACGTGGTGCCCATATTTGAATTCTCGGCATGTGCTTGCATTAGCGCGTTCGACGACAATGAGAGCGAGTCTTTGCATTCTGAGTCCGAATTTCAAAGCTCGCTGATTCGTACATCCGGTTCAGAAGACTTAACTTTCGAGCATGGAGTTAGAAACAAGTGTCCAGTATCACCGTACGATAAATGCTCAGACGTACGCATGGAAAGTTGATCTATATGACAGAATCCGTTTCAGAATCTTCAACCACAATTCTCTCAAACTCGACTGTGAAAAAAAGCATAAAGATCCTGCATGTTGACGATGACCCGAGCTTTCTGAAGGTTGCGAAACAATGCTTGGAAATGCAGGGTGAAATTGACGTAGACACCGTGTCTTCAGTTAACGAAGCCTCTGAAAAACTGAAGAAGACGGATTATGATGCTATTGTCTGTGATTACCAGCTGCCTGGTAAAGATGGGCTTGAATTTCTGAAAGAACTTCGGGCAGGCGGAAACAGGATTCCGTTCATTGTTTTCACTGGAAAAGGCAGAGAAGAAATAGTCGTAAAAGCACTGAACTCAGATGCTGACGGATACTTCAGCAAGCATGGTGAACCAGCCACAGTCTACGGTGAATTGGCATATGGCATACGCCAAGCCGTAGAAAGAAAAACGCTAGAAATGAAGATATGGGAAAGAGAGGAAAGACTGAGAGCAGTATTTAGTTCGTCACCCGATGCCATAACCGTGACTGATTTGCATGGAAATATTCTTGATTGCAACGAAGCAGCATGGAAAATGTCTGGATTCTCATCCAAGGAAGAAGTAATTGGCAAAAGCAGTTTCGATTTTATTGCGGAAAAAGACCGTCAAAAAGCATATGAGAATCTGAAGAAAACGTCACAACAAGGGACAGTAAGGAACTTAGAATATGCTCTGTCGAATAAGGATGGAGAAGAGTCTTGGGGAGAGCTTTCTGCAAGCATCCTAAAAGATTCCTTGGGCAACTTTTTAGGTTTTGTGAGCATAATCAGAGACATCACCACACGCAAGAAGACAGAGAAAACGCTTTCGAAGGCTATGGGGGAATCAAACGCATTCCGAAAGTCGGGAATTGAAGTGGTTGGCGGCTTTCCTTGGGGAACCCATCTTTGCCAATTCTATAAAACCAAAGACGATTTGCTGGAAACTTTGGTTCCATACTTTTCCGAAGGCTTGAGAAACAACGAGTATTGTATGTGGATTACTTCAGAACCCCTTGGTGTAGAAGAAGCAAAGGAAGCAATGAGAAAGGCTGTGCCTGACTTTGACCGATGTTTAGAAAGAGGACAGATAGAGATACTCCCACACACCGAATGGTATCTCAAAGACGGCGCCTTCAACCAAAAAAGGGTTCTTGACGGTTGGATCAGTAGACTCGATGAAGCCTTGGCAAAGGGATATGATGGTTTAAGATTGACAGGCAATACGTTTTGGCTTGAAAAGAATAACTGGAACGATTTTGTCAACTATGAAAAGGCGGTAAACAGTGTCATCGAAAAGTATAAGATGATAGCGATTTGCACTTACTCTCTTGACAAATGCCAAGCAAGCGAAGTCATTGACGTGGTCGGCAACCATCAATTCGCTCTAATTAGAAAAAGTGGCGAGTGGAAGATTATCGAAAGGTCTGAGTTCAAGCATGCCAGAGAAGAAGCAAGAAGGTCTGAGCAGATTTTGCGTGACGTATTTGCCTTCTCTCCAGATGTCATAATGATTAGTGACTTGAACGGAAACATCGTTGATTGTAACGAAGTAACACCAAGGTTTACGGGATATTCATCTAAGGAAGAAATTGTTGGCAAGAACCGTCTTGAACTCATTACAGAGAAAGACCGAGAGAGCGCCATGAAGAGTTTTAAGATAACGTTTGAACAGGGAACAACAAAGAATGCTGAATATACATTCTTGAAGAAGAATGGAGAAGAATACCAAGGAGAACTATCCACAAGCATCCTCAGAGACTCCGCCGGCAACCCTGCGTACTTTGTAAGCGCGATAAGGGACACATCTGAACGCAAGAAAGCAGAACAAACGTTGAAGGAATCTGAGGAGAAATATAGAAGTCTGGTTGAGCTGGCTCCCGACGGCATAGTAGCAGTGAATACAGAAGGCATAGTCACATCTGCCAACCGCAGTTTCCTGACGCTGGTGGGTTATGACTCTGAAGAAGGAATCGTTGGCAAACCATTCACGGAGTTAGTGACTATGTGGAGGGAGGACATTCCAAGATTTCAAGGGATGTTCATGTCTCTGATGAAAGGAGAGTCACGTTCACCATCTGAATTCCTCTATATTCGGAGAGATGGAACGAGTCGATGGGCAGAAGTGCATCCTGCTTTAATGATTAAAGATGGCAAACCGGCGGGGCTTCAAGCAATCATGAGAGATATCACTGAACGCAGAAAAGCCCAAGAAGACCTAAGAAACTCAGAAGAACGTCTGCACATTCTGTTTGAACGGGCGCCTGACGCTTACTACCTGAATGACTTGAAAGGCAACTTCATAGACGGAAACAAAGCTGCGGAAGAACTAACAGGCTACAAGAAAAATGAGTTAGTTGGAAAGAGCTTCTTAAAACTGAAACTGCTACCTCGAAGTCAGGCCCTGAAAGCAGCCAAGCTTCTGACTATGAACGCTCTAGGCAAACCCACCGGCCCAGACGAGTTTGTCTTGAACAATAAAGATGGCGTTCAGGTACCAGTGGAAATAAGAACATACCCAGTGAGAATCAAGGACAAGACTGTGGTTTTGGGCATTGCTCGCGACATCACCACAAGGAAGAAAGAAGAACAAGCACTCCAAGAGAGTCAACAGAAGTTTGAGGGATTGTTTAGACATAATCCTGAAGCGGCGGTCTACTTAGACTTGAACTCTAAGGTTCTGGATGTGAATCCTCGTTTCTGTGAACTGTTCGGTTACTCTGCAAAAGAAGTTGAGGGCAAACAGATCAACGAAGTAGTGGTGCCAGAAGACATGATTGAAGAAGCAGAGAAGCTGGACAAAGACGCAAAGAAAGGGTATGCTTCTCACGATACTGTCAGAAAAAGAAAAGATGGATCGCTGGTGTATGTGTCCATTTCTGCCTCTCCTGTGACCATTGAAGGCAGACTCTTGGGCTATGTTGGGGTATACAAAGACGTAACAGAACTGAAAAACGCAGAAAAGTACCTTAGAAAAACGAACGAGAGACTCGAGGTCACAAATGAGAAGCTGCATGTTGTCGGAGGTCTGATGAGGCATGACGTGCGGAACAAGCTTTCCGCGGTAACTGGAAACGCCTATCTGCTAAAGCGAAAGCTGGCTGAGGATCCAGAAGCGTTGGAGCAACTGAAAGACATGGAAACAGCCGTTCGGCTGGTGGAAACGATTTTTGAGTTTGCAAGAATCTACGAGAAACTGGGTATCGAGCAATTAGTCAACATGGATGTTGGTAAGACTGTTGACGAGGCAGTGTCGCTTTTCCCTGACTTGAAAGGCGTCAAAGTAGTGAACGAGTGCCGCGGACTAACCGTTTTGGCTGATTCACTGCTGAACCAGCTCTTCTACAATCTAGTGGATAATTCGTTGAAGTACGGCGAAAAAATCCAGCAGATCAAAATACACTGCAATACGTTGAACGCAGACCAGCTTGAACTCGTCTACGAAGATGACGGCGTAGGCATACCCGACAACATGCGAAGCAACCTCTTCAAAGAAAGCTTCACTTCAGGGAAAGGCACAGGCTACGGACTGTTCATGATAAAACGAATATGCGAAGTCTACGGCTGGACAATACAAGAAACAGGCATGCGAAGCAAAGGAGCCCAATTCACAATCACCATACCCAAAACAACCCCAGGCAAAAAAGAAAACTACAGACTTCACTGAACCTCCACTGCGAAGAAAAGGAAGGATTCTTAAAGATCTTGAGATGGAGTCAATCTCCTAGTTTGTCTTCTTTTCAAACAGGCATATAGTGACATTCAGAATCTAAGTATGACATTCCAGTAGTTCTTATCCTGTTTTCATAACTGCTATATTACTCCAACAGGGAAATCGAGATTGGTTCAATCATTCAAGGATTGGCAGAAATGAAAAGATCAGAAACCTGGCGAGAACGTGCTGCGATCGCAGCTGAAACGTACGAAGCCAAGAAGGAATGGCAAGAGATTATGGGAAATCGTCCTTTGGAGAGACGAAAGCGGCGAGCGCTAGATGTACAGCGAAGGGATTTGTCATAACGCGCCATTACGATGGAGATAGTTGCATGATTCAAACTTTGAATCCAATTTCAAAGTTTGCGTTGCTTTGTCTGTTGATCATGGCACTTTTCATCTCTGGTTCTACACCTTTCCTGGAGGTCAACGCACAGCCGCCGAGTGCAGCTATCGTCATAAATTCCGATGGAACCGTCAATCCACCCGATGCACCCGTGCAGAAGAACGGAAGCGTCTACATTTTCAGCGGCGACGTGACCACCGATCTGGACGGCCTGCTTGTGCAGAGAAACGACTCGGTGATCATCGGGAACGGGTTCTCGATCTTGGGCAACGGGACGGATGTAACGGGGGTATACCTTGTGGGAGTAAACAACGTCACAGTAACTGGTCTCAACATCACGGGCTTTGATATCGGCATATTGCTCGATCGTGCCACAGGCTGCACAATTATGGCAAATCATCTCGTCAACAATACGTGCCACATTGTGCTTCAAGGGGCCAGTGGAAACACTGTAAGTGGCAACAATGCGGACATCTACAAGCCTGGCTCTCTGCCGCCGTGCGGAGTACTTGCGTTTGGAGGGGCAACCAACAACCTTGTGTTCGACAACGCGTTCTACAACGGTCTGATTGGTATCGCCTTCCTATACTCTGCCAACTC
>Ga0315279_10000824_pt1 | contig 56179 bp, 36 predicted proteins | sample YL17G06_20_MG_FD_203694 | JGI IMG/M metagenome (GOLD analysis project Ga0315279, IMG submission 203694) | Sediment microbial communities from Yellowstone Lake, YNP, Wyoming, USA - YL17G06_20 | ecosystem: Environmental > Aquatic > Freshwater > Lake > Sediment | place: USA: Wyoming | collected... | reverse complement strand
TTGTACAAAACTCTCTGGACTCCTCAAGCGGGAGATCCGGCACTATCACAGCTTGAGCTCCGGCGTTTTTTATCTTGGCCAAGAAGTTTTCTGCCACTGCGGAGTAGAAAGTGTTGTAGTATGCTGTCACAACTATCGGCAATTTTAGTCCACCCTCCCTGAGCTTTTTCACCCCATTTATGCACTTGGAAGGAGTCATCCCGTTTTTTAATGCCCTGTCACAAGCGGCGATGAATGTGGGGCCATCGGCAATTGGGTCTGAAAACGGGATTCCAAACTCGATTATATCTGCGCCGTTTTCCGCCAGCGTCTTTATCAATTTCAGAGAAAATTCTTCGTTGGGGTCTCCGTAGTAAACGTGAGGCATGTACGCGCCCTCTTTTTTCTGCCCGAGCTCGCGAAACTTTTCCTCAACCTTCATGAAAGTGCCTCGTTATTGTTTCTATGTCTTTGTCCCCTCTTCCAGAGTAGCTGATGACGATGACTTCACCGCTGTCAAATTCTTCCCTGTGGTCCAGCACATACGCTATCGCGTGGGCAGTTTCCAACGCAGGGAGCAGACCCTCCGTCTTGCACATCACTTTCACGGCCTCGAACACTTCGCTGTCGAATGCGTAGCAAGGTTTCACCCTTCCGATGTCACAAAGGTGGGATATCTCCGGTCCTCTCGCGGGATAGTTCAGTCCGGCCGCCCTGGTCTTTGACGGCATTACCTGGCCATTTTCATCCTGCATGACCTGCATGAGGGCCCCGTGGAGGACTCCGGGCCTGCCCAGCGCAAAAGCTGCCGCGCTGTTGTCGGCATCCAACCCACTCCCTCCACCTTCTACGAAGTACATCCTGACTTCTTTTTCATCTAGAAAAGGTCTGAAAGCTCCGATGGCGTTGCTGCCCCCACTGCCGCAAGCCACCATTGCGTTGGGGCGCCTTCCTTCTTTTTCAAGGATCTGTTGTTTGATTTCTCTGCCTATCACACTTTGGAACGATGCCACGATTTCTGGGAATGGGTGGGGGCCTACGGTAGAACCGATGAGATAATGGGTGTCCTTTGAACAGGCCGCCCACTCTCGCAGAGTATCGGAAACCGCGTCTTTCAGCACCCCGGCGCCAGTCTTGACAGGAGTCACCTTGGCTCCAAGTAGCTTGATCCTCTCCACATTGCTGGCCTGCCTCTTTATGTCCTTCACTCCCATGAAAACCTCCACCTCGAGGCCCAGGACATTCGCCGCCATTGCAGCCGAAATCCCGTGCTGCCCCGCCGCAGTCTCTGTTATCATGCGGGTTTTTCCCATCTTCTTCGCGAGCAGCGCCTGCCCCATCGAGTTGTTCAGCTTATGGGACCCGCCGCAGAGCAGGTCCTCCCGCTTGAGGTAGACCTTGCACCCGACCAACTTGCTGAAGTTCTTGGCGTGAAAGAGAGGGGTGGGCCGTCCGCCGTAGTCCCTGAGCAACTCTTGCAGCTCCTTCTGAAATTTTGGGTCCGGATAAAACCTGTTGAACGCTTCTTCGAGCTCGATTAACGCGTGCATCAGAGTTTCGCTGACGTACCTGCCGCCGAACTTCCCGAACCTGCCGTCACCCATGGGAAGCCTCCTTCACCGCCGTCATGAACTCCTGCATCAGCGCATGGCTTTTTACACCCAAGCTTGACTCCACTCCCGTCGCAACGTCCACCCCGTAAGGGCGCACAACCCTTATTGCCTGTCTAACGTTTGACGGGTTCAGGCCCCCTGCAAGAAGCACTGGTTTCTTCACTGCCGCTCGGATTTCCCTGCTAAGGTTCCAGTCGTGGGTCAGTCCTGTGCCTCCGCCGTGCAACCCTTTAGTGTCAAGCAGGATCAAGTCTGCAACCTTGTCCGCCTCTTTCGCCAGGTCTACTATCTTCTGGCTGTTCTCCACCATCTGAGGGATGGAAACGACCACAATCATGCGGGCGTCCGAGCTTTTTTTTACTTCTCGAAGATCACTCGCTGGGAACTTGAGGTGCAGTTGTAGGTAGTCTGGCTGCAGCTCTTCGGATATCCTTTCTATGTCTGCCGTGCTCTGCGGCATTATCACAGCGACCGTTTCAACCCCCTTCTCGGCCGCGGCCAGCATTTTCTTTGCACGATCGACGGAGACGTTGCGAGGCGACTTCTGGACCATAATCACGCCCACCATGTTGGCGCCGAGCTTGCACGCTAGTTTTACGTCTTCGGGCCTGGTGAACCCACATATCTTTACCTTTACCAATCAACCAGCCTCCACTAGGGACTTCACCGCCGTCTCAATATCTTTGGCCTTCATTATCGCTGTCCCCACGAGCACCGCGTCTGCACCAGCGTCCAGCGCCATCCTGACGTCGGCTGGAGAATTTATCCCGCTCTCGCTCACCAGTGTCGCGGAATCCGGAACGAGCGGGGCTAACCTTTCTGTCCGGCGCAGGTCAACCTCCAGGGAGTCCAAGTTCCGGTTGTTTATCCCGATGAAGTCTGCGCCGGCCGAGTTCGCGATCTCGATCTCCTCCGCGTCAAACACCTCAACCAGGCTCTCCATCCCCAGCTCCTTCGTCAGCTGCATGTATTTTTTCAGCTCTTCCCCCAAAACTCTGGTAATCAAAAGCACAGCGTCGGCCCCGAGGTCGGCTGCCTCGTAGACCTGGTACTCGCTTATTATGAAGTCCTTGCGGAGAAGCGGCGCGTCCACCTTCTTTCTGAGTGCCGGGAGAAAATTCGGGTCCCCCAGGAAGTGCTTCTGCTCCGTCAGGACTGAGAGGGAAACTGCGCCGCCTTTTATCATTGCTTCCGCGACCCTCACAACATCAACATCATGTCTCAAGTTCCCTGCCGACGGCGAGGCCCGCTTTATCTCGGATATTACAGGAGTTCTCGGGGCCTTTTCTATGGCTCTGACCAAGCTGCGCTTCTTGAACCTGTCCACGTTCATCTCCTCAATCGGGCGGGCCTTCTCCCTGTGGCTTACTTCCTGGCGCACATCCTGCAGAATTTTCTCCAACACGCTCATAGGCTCCTCTCCAACCCTTTCAGTTTTTTAATGTCTCCGCCGGAGGCCTCCACCAGCTGCGCCACCTTGTCGTAAGCATTCCCGGACTCCAGAGATTTGCGGGCGACGTTGAGGCCGTCCTTCATGTTCTTTGCCTTCCCGCCCACAAGGATGGCGGCCGCGGCGTTCAGCATAACAATGTCCCGCTTCGGTCCGTCGTCTCCTTTCAGAACTCCCAACATCATCCTGACGTTTTCCTCGAGACTTTTTCCAGCTATGTCTTCGACCCTCGCCCGAGGTATCCCAAAGTCCCCAGGAGAAATTTTGTAAGTCTTTACTGCACTGTTCTTGAGTTCAGATACTTTCGTTTCCCCGAGAGTGGAAATCTCGTCCAGTCCGTCCAATCCATGAATCACCATCGCCCGCTCGCACCCCAGCCGTCCGAGCACCGACGCGAGTTTTTCCGTCAATGAAGCGTCATAGACTCCCATCAGCTGGGCGCGGGCTCCTGCAGGGTTCGTCAGCGGACCTAAGATGTTGAAGACAGTCCGAATCCCCATCTCTTTCCTCACGGGGGCTGCATGCTTCATTGCCGGGTTGAACTGCGGGGCGAACATGAACCCTATCCCAACATTCTCTATGCAGCGCTGGACTCCATCCGCCAGCATGTCAATCCTGACACCCAGGGCCTCTACCACATCCGCGCTCCCAGCCTTGCTGGTCACGGACCTGTTGCCGTGTTTCGCTATCGGCACTCCTGCTCCTGCGGCTACAAACATGGCCGCGGTACTCACGTTGAAAGTCTTGATTTTATCCCCACCGGTACCGCAGGTGTCCACCAGAACTCCGTTCACGTGCGGTGTTATCTTCACTGAAAACTGGCGCATGACTTTGGCGAACGCCGTGATCTCTTCCACTGTCTCACCCTTCACCCGAAGGGCTGTGAGGAACGACGCGATCTGGGAAGGTGTGGCCTCCCCGGACATTATCGACTTCATGGCGCCCGCAGCCTCTTCCTCGCTGAGATCGGCCCCGCTGACGAGCTTGTGGATTGACTCCTGAATCCCGCTCATTTCTTGACCCCCAGGAAGTTCTTGATGATCCTTTTCCCGTGACCTGTGAGGATGGACTCCGGATGGAACTGCACGCCGAAGATCGGGTACTCCACGTGCTTGAGTCCCATTATCTCTTTATCTCTGTCGTCGGTCACTGCCGTAACTTTCAGAACTTTAGGCAGGCTCTTCTTCTCGACCGCAAGTGAGTGGTAGCGTGTGGCCTCGAACGGGTTTGGGACTCCTCTGAACAGCTCACTCCCGTCGTGCCTGATCTTAGAGACCTTCCCGTGGACAAGCTTTTTCGCTGGGACTATCTTGCCGCCGAACGCGTAACCAATCGCCTGGTGCCCGAGGCAAACTCCCAGAATCGGCGTCTCCTTTCCGAATTTTTTTATTACCTCCACGGAAATGCCCGCCTCTTTCGGAGTCTTCGGGCCGGGGGAGATGATTATCCTGTCGGGCTTGGCCCACTTGACCTCAGAGATGGGGGTGCTGTTCATGAGGACGACCGGCTCCGCCCCGAGCTCCCCCACGTAGTGGACGAGGTTGTACACGAAGCTGTCGACGTTGTCTATCACGACCACTCTCATCTACACACCCGCCGCGCGGAGCAAAGCCCGCGCCTTGTTCTCTGTTTCATAGTGCTCCTTCCACGGGACAGAGTCCGCCACAATTCCTGCCCCTACTTGGATATACCCTTTCCCGGCCTGCGCCACCAGAGTTCTGATTGTTATCGCGAGGTCGGCGTCACCGGTGTAGCTGAAGGAGCCGATGGCCCCCGCGTAGATTCCTCTTCGTGTGGTCTCGAGCTCCTCGATTATTTCCATCGCCCTGACCTTCGGCGCCCCTGTCACCGTGCCTGCAGGAAAAGTCGCGCGCAGGGCGTCGAATGAATCAGTCCCCCGGCGCATCTTTCCTTCCACGTTCGAAACAAGGTGCTGGACATCGCTGTACTTTTCCACCTTCATGAAATCCGTCACCTTCACGGAGCTCAGCTCCGCGACCCTTCCGATGTCGTTCCTGCCGAGGTCGACGAGCATCACGTGCTCGGCCCTTTCCTTCTCGTCTGAGAGCAGCTCCCTCTCCATCGTCCTCTCGTCCTTCTTGCTTCTCCCCCTACGCCTTGTCCCAGCTATCGGCCTTGTGATCACTTTCTTTTTTTGAACTCTGACCAGAATCTCGGGGCTCGACCCGACGATGCTCCGCTCAGGGAAATCCAAGAAGAACATGTATGGCGACGGGTTGATTCTTCGGAGGTTCATATAAAAATGACCGAGAGGCGGCGCAGGTTTGAGCTCGATCCTTCTCGAGAGCACGGTCTGAATCACGTCGCCTGCCCGGATGTAACGCTTCGCGCGCGTCACTCCTTTTTCGAATTCCGCTGCCGTGACGTTCGACCCGACGGATATCTTTGCCTGTCGTCCGTCCTCTGGCCCCACGTCTTTTGATGCCATCAGTTCTTTCAATGCTAATTGCGCGCTCTCGTACTCCTCCTGCAGGTCGGAGCCTTCTAGGAGCAGCATCAGTGAGCAGTAGTGGGTCCTGCGCGCCGCGTGGTCGAACACAATCATTCCCTGCGGAAGCATGAACTCAAGCTCTGGCTGGTGAAGGTCGTCGGCCGTGCTGTCCCCTATGTCTTCGAGCGAGCGGACGTAGTCATAACCGATGTACCCGACTGCGCCTAGCATGTAGCGTGATGCCACCGGGGGCACGCTCATCTTTCCGAGCATCATCGTTTTCCTGACAAGGTCCAGAGCATCCGCTCCGCGGGTTCTCGGCGCCGCCTCGACGACGTCCTCTCTTCCCGTTACATCAGACCTGCCTTCTTTGACTTTGATGTTGAGGAGTGGGTTGGTGCCTATCACGGAATACCGCGCCTCCTCTCCCGGACCTTCGGCTGACTCCAGGAGATAGGAGGACTCGGACGCCTGCCTCAGCCCAAGATATATCCTGGCCGGGTCCTTGCAGCCTTCCACCGTGGAAACCACTGGCAGCAGGCATGGGCGCCCGAGCTTGGCCGCCAAGTTCTTGATTGTGCGCGGAGTTTGCAGTTCCAACTTGCCACCTTCTGTTTTCGCTTAAATTCTGCCGTTGTACTATTTAAGACTTTAGTGTACAATAGTGTACAAAAGAGAAAAACGGGTATTTACTTGAATATTTTCACTTTGACTTGGGGATGCAGAGCATCACTCCCTGCACCAGCCACCACACCAGAATCGGGACCGCCGAAGCAGCCTCGGAGGTTGCAGTTATCCCCATCGTAATCGGCCACGGGAGGATGGCGATTATCCCCAGCAGAATCGTGAACAGCCCGAACATCCGAGATTTATTCACTATGGCTCCAATCCCCAGGATTAGCGCCGCGAGTGGGAAGAACCCGAAAAACGCCACCGAGACATAGATGTGGACGCTTGTCGTCTCCGGGAACATCCCTATCCCGAAAAGCATCACCGCATCGATTAAGAGCAACACCGCGCCTATCTTCCCGAGCACACCTTTCTTTGCCACGAGCAGCCCCACCGCAAATATCAGCGCGAGCACCCCTCCGACCATCAGCGCCGAGTTGAACGTCGAAGCCGTCGCGCCCACCCCAAGGTCGCTGAGCACGTTGTTTGTCCAGCTGAAACCAGGATATGCAGAAATCGCCACCAGGATGCTTACCAAAACCACGGCCGCGGCCAGCACACCGCAGATCCCGGTTGCGAGCAGCAGCCATCTTTTACCAGACATGTGAACCCCTGCGCTGAATCTTTATCGTGCTCCCCTAAATCTTTTTTCCGTACTCCTCGAACCCGACTATCTCCTGCAACTTCTTCCTTCTGTGGAGGAGGTGTACCATCTGTCTCCTGATGTCGAGCTTCTCTCGTGGGTATCCCAGCGTCAGAAGCGCGACCACCTTCATGTGCGCCGGGATCTTCAGCAGCCTCTTGACGACTTTCTCGTCGAAGCTCCCTACCCAGCACGTCCCTAGCCCCTCCGCTGTGGCGGCGAAGACCATGTTCTGCATCGCTATGGAGACATCTATCACGTACCATTTCGGCGAGGCCTTCCTGTCCCCGCACCCGACTATGACGACCGGGGCCTCCCCGATGAACCCTGCCCACCTCCCGCTCTTCGCGATGATCTCTCTCTTCTCGGGGTCTGTGACGACTATGAAGTGCCAGGGCTGGAAGTTCACCGCTGACGGCGCCAAGCGTGCGGCCTCAAGGATTTTCTCCAGCTTTTTCATCAACACGGGCTTCGAGGCGTACGTTCGGACGGACCTTCGTTTCCGGATGGCTTCGAAAACATCCATGTCTACTTCCGTCCCGCGAAGTACTTGTTAACCCCGTTGACCATGGCGTCCACGCTAGCCAGGACCACGTCCTCCCTGACCCCTTTCGCCAGGTAGACGTTCCCCTTGCCGTCCTCCAGCTCGACCGTGACCTCAGCGAGAGCGTTGCTCCCCCCAGTTATGGCGTCGAGGTGGTACTCCTTGAGCCTAAGCTCCGAAGCCTCGCTCACCGCCTTCCTGATCGCACTTATGGCCGCGTCCACCGGGCCCACCCCAGTCGCCGAACACACCCTCTCCTCTCCTCGAACCACTAGGCGGACTGAAGCTGTCGGTGTTATCGTGCTGCCTGTGGTGACGGTGGCCTCCTTCAACTCCACCACCTTCTCCTCCTTCGGCAGCGCAACGATGACGCTCTCCGCTATCGCCTGGAGATCTGCGTCCGTGACTTCCTTCCCCTTGTCACCAAGGACCTTCACCTTTCGAGTGATCTCTTCGAGCTGCCTCTTGCTTCCCTTGATGCCCAGGCTGCGGAGCTGCTTCTCCACGGAGTGCCTCCCTGTGAGCTTGCCCAGCTCCACCCTCCTGCGGTGGCCTACCAGTTCAGGAGATATCGGCTCGTAAGTCCCTGGAAATTCTATCACACCGTAAGCGTGGATTCCGGAAACGTGGGCGAAGGCGTTGCCGCCGACTATCGCCTTGTTAGGCGAGACCGGTATCCCTGCCAAACGTTCAACAAGCTTGGATGTCTCAACGAGAAGCTTCGTCTGTATCCCTGTCTTGACGCCATAGAGTGCCCTCATTGCCATCACCACCTCTTCTAGAGATGCGTTCCCTGCCCGCTCCCCCAGACCGTTCACTGTCACGTGGACCTGCTCCGCCCCCGCCTCCACCGCCGCTAGGGAGTTTGCAACTGCCAGTCCCATGTCGTCGTGGCAGTGGACGCTTATCGGGACCTTTATGATTGGCTTGAGCTCCCTTATGAGCCTGTACATGACGCGGGGGGTGACGACTCCCACTGTGTCTGGGACGTTCACCCTGCTTGCTCCGGCTTTGACCGCGGCTGAGCAGATTTTCTTCAGGTAATCGAGGTCGGTGCGAGTGGCGTCCATGGCCGAGAACTCCACCTTGAAACCGTGGTCCTTCGCGTACTCCACGAACTTCACTGCCTGGTCGAGCACCTCTTCCCTCGTCTTCTTGAGCATGTACTTCAGGTGGATGTCCGAGGTGCTGATGAAGACATGGATGCAGTCCGGGTCGCACGATATCGCGGCGTCCACGTCCGCCTTCACTGCCCTCGCGAGAGCGCAGACCTCCGTGTCCAGCCCTGCCTTTGCTATGGCCTTGACAGATTTCCTCTCGCCGTCCGAGGAGACAGGCGTGCCTGCCTCGAGGGTGTCCACTCCTAGTCGGTCCAGCTGCCTCGCCACCTGCATCTTCTGCTCCGGGGTGAACGAGACCCCCGGCGTCTGGTCGCCGTCCCTCAGGGTGGTGTCGAAGATCATGACTCTCTTCGGGAGGTTTATTTCCTTCCTCGCTCCCCGCAGGAACTCGCTAACGTAAACTCCTTTCTGCATGTTCCCTTGATTAGTTGAGGCTGGACGGTTAAAAATAACGCCTCCCGCGCGCGGGCACCACAAAATATACATCATGCTGGAAGAGTGGGATTGGGAAGCCTGTGCCTGTAATCGCAATCATCGGGACGAAGGGCGGCGTCGGGAAGTCCACAGTCTCTATAGGAGTGGCAGCCTGGCTGAGCAAGCTCCAGGACGACATGGTCCTCGTTGTGGACGGCGACCCTCACGTTAAAACTACCGAGCTCAAGCTCTGCCCCGGCGCTGACGCGACCCTCTCAGACGTGATGCACGACAAATGCTCCCTTGCAGACGCGATCTACCTGTGCCAGCTGAAGCTGGGTAAGAGCCCGATATTTCCCAAGCTTGCCGTCCTCCCCGTCGGCGGACGCTTCTTCCCGAGCGAGAGGGACATGATAAAGTTCACGAAGGGTTCTATCTCAAAGATGAAGAAGATGATGACCCTCCTCAGGAAGAACTTCTCATACGTGGTCATTGACACACCGGCCTCCGTGACGTTCGAGCACGTGATACTCACCGCGATATCGGACGGGATAGTCTACGTCGTGACCCCTGACGTGGACTCGATATTCTCCACCCGACAGACGGCCGCGGGGTTGAAGCAGATCATAGGGACGAGAGGCGTCGGGGTGGTGATGAACAGGGTGCCGCGGGGAACGATAACCACGAGTTGGGTGGAGTATGCGAAGAACATCGCCCCGGTGATCGGGTCCGTTGACGACGACGACCTCATAGAGGACGCCTTCAGGCAGAACCTCCCAGTGGTCGTGGCCTACCCGAGGATAGCCGCGAGCCTTGCCCTCAGGGACATCGCCAAGAAGATCCTGAAGATGGATATCAAGGAGACGAAGCTTTCCACGAAGCTCGACCTGCTGGTGCACCCGAAGCCCATAGATGAAAAACCGCCGAAGTTCAAGCACGACGAGGACTGAGCTGGACTTTTTTCACGCCGCGCCTCAATTCAGCTTCATTATCGAGTAGTTCAGTAACGTCGCTACGCTCGTCCACACGATGTACGGCACCAGGAGCAGCCCCGCCAGAGTCGAGACACTGAGGAAACTGATTATGGCCAGCAGGATGGAGACCCAGAGAGCAACGATGGACGCCAGCCCTCCTCGGATGGACCTCCTCCCAAAGAAGACGTACGACCAAGCGACGTTCAGGGCCAGCTGGGCGCAGAAAATCACCAGGCCCAACTGTACTTGCGGGTTCCCAAGGCCCACTCTCAGGACCAGGTAGAGGGATATCCCCATGAGAGTGTAGAGGGAAATCCACACGGGGGCGAAGGCCTTGTTGGGCGGGGCGAACGACGGCTTCTTCAGCTTCTTGTACCAGGCCGGGATTGCGGGGGCGGTGAAGATGGACCCTATGAAGCCCGCGGCCTGGCAAACCAGGATGCTGATGACGAACCCTACGATCTCGACTACAGCTTCCGCCATGGTACCGTCTTGACTTGCGGCGCGGCGGGTAAAAACATTGACTGACGCGTGAAAGCGGGCCGGACGGGATTCTAGTCCTGACTTCAGACGGGGTTCGACTTTAATGTCAGGAGATAACTGAACTAGGGCGTGGCCGAGAACAACATTAAAGATAAGAATACATTAAATCAAATAGAAAAATGTGTTTAGATGGTCCAAATCGTTAAAGCAAAACAATTGCACGTGCCAGAAATCGTGACAATATGGAAAGAACTTATGGATTTTCACAAGAAGAGGGATCCGTTCTTTACCAGAAAAGCCGACGGACATTACAACTTTGAGAAATACGTCAAGAAACTGATGGGTTCCAAAAGTTCACAGGTTTTAGTAGCTCTCGATGGTGAGAAAGTGGTTGCATTTTCTACAGCGTGCGTTTCCCAGTACCCTCCTGTGCTCAAGCGTACGAATTACGGTCTTATCTCCAATATCGCTGTTAAAGAGAAATACCGTAGGCGGGAAATAGGAGAAAATATTTTGAGCGAGATTAAGAAGTGGTTTTCTAAGCAAGGAATCACTCGAATTGAGCTACGGACATCCTCCGAAAATGAGGTCGCTCGCTCTTTCTGGGCGAAACATGGGTTCAAGGAGTACGAGCGCATCATGTACTTGGACATTTAGTCGATTTTTAGTCACCGCATATAGCATCAACAGTCTTGAGTTGGATCGAACCCCGTTAGATAAGCGGGCCGGACGGGATTTGAACTCAAACGGGTACGGGCCCAACCCTTTGGACGAAACTTGGGTGAAATAACCCCCTGAGATAGTTAAAAAAAGGAAAGGGGGGTGGTTCCCCCCGTTATTTGTTCGGTCTGCGCCGTCAGGGCTAGATTACCCTAATCGTGTCGCTTCCCTCGAAGTCCAGCGTTCCGACCTTGCCAGTAACCGTCAGTTCTACCAGCCCCCGGGCTACGAGCGCCTGCACCGCGGAGCGGTCGAACTTCACCATCAGGTCCTGCACACCATCCGCATCGTGGTCCCCCACGGCAGCCGGCTGCAGCTGTGCTGCGACCGAGCCGTTGAGGCGAACGGTGCCGACGTCAATGTTGGAAACGTTGTACCCGCTTGGCAGCTCGATGTACGCCGTTATCCACTTGCCGTTGCTTTTGAGGTTCAGCGTGTTGGGATCGATATTTACGGTGGCCGGGACTATGGCCGGGACTTGGGTTTCCTCAGTGCCAGTTACAGCGGTCGGCTCCGGCGAGGCGTATTTCCTGACGTATACAACATCATACTTCGTGTCCTCGGAAAGCTGCACTTTTGGCGTCCTGCTCGCTGACGGCACGTTGGTAGTGTGCGTCGCAGTGCCCTCCGGTGCCTTGAAGACAACTTTGCCCGCCGTCCATGCCATCTCGACGTCCTTCCAGCCGGTCACATGATAGTACGGTGGGGCCCAGCCTGAAACCTCGTTACGGTTTACCTCAGTATAGTCCGGAGAATTGCTCTCGTGCAGGGTTATGGTGTAGATGTTGGCGGTGTGCCAGTACGTCAGGCCGAAACCGACTTCCCTAGTCGCGGTGCTGTAGTCGTGGTACCAGCACCCGCCGGGGGCCAGGGAATACCAGCCCATCTGCTCTGTCACGAATATCTGGCTCGCGGTGTATGTCGACGAGTCGGTGTAGAGTCTGGTGCATGTCGCAGTGTTGATGGGGACGGTGAACTTGGACTCCGCCCAAGTCCTGGGCGTGAGAGTCATTACGCCTCCCGATTCCGACGGGGTGCCAGACATCGCCTGCCACTTGTCGGTCCAGACGCCGTCGTTGAAATCATCGAAGAACTCGAAAACCGCGTCCCCGCTCGCCGTGCTCGTGGCGTCAGGGTTGCCGTAGTACATGTAGATTGTCGCGGTGCCCGAGGCCGAGACGGTGGGAACCTTGACCCAGACTTTTGTCGACGCCGTGTTTGCGCCGGACTCTATCCAGTACGGCAGATTTTCGCCATCCGGGGTTCTGAACCTCAAGTCGCCGGCGTCGGAGCGCATTTTGCCCGCAGAAACCAGCGATGCTGTGTCGACTACTATGAGAATCTGGTAATCTGTTAATGCACTTGAACCGCCGTTAGTTACATTGATTGGTTTTCGATATTGCCAAGAGGAGTTCCACCAATCTGAGGCACCGCTTGCGACCGCCGCAGAAGATAACCCAGCCATGACAGAAACGGTGGATGCCAGCAGGAAACTGATCAGAAATGCAGATGTTATTTTTGAACCCATTCTTTCAACCTCCAACATAATACAATGAAGAATGGGTTATAAGTTTTGTTTGAATTCGAAACTAAAAACAAAAAAGAGGGGGCGTTCTCCCTCAAGCTTGCGCATGGTTTTATACCCAATAATTGGTGAGTTGGGCGGGATTCGTATCCAAACGGGTTCGGGCCCAAGCGACTCGCATTTTTGGGGCACGGTGGCAGACTATTTTAGGCAAGCGCGCAGAATGGCGTGTTGGAGGCGCGGATGTTGAAAAAAATGGCACTGTTGGTTGTGCTCACGCTTTGTCTGGCGTTAGCGCCACTATTGAGTTTTAATGCTCGGCTTGTAAAAGCTCAAACCGAAAACCAGTTGCCGTTGTGGAGCTATCAGACTGGCAGCTCCGTTGAATCGGTTTCGATTTCCTCAAACGGGGACTACATAGTGGCTGGAGCTGGGGCCATGGTATATCTCTTCTCGCGCAACTCCGGCACCCCGCTGTGGAGCTACCAAGCCAGCAACGTGGTTATCTCGGTCTCAATATCCTCGGACGGCGCATATGTTGTTGCCGGGGACTATGGCAGGCATGTATACCTCTTCTCGCGCAACTCCGGCACCCCGCTGTGGAGCTACCGGACTGGTGTTGATTACGATTATATTAAATCGGTCTCAATATCCTCGGACGGGAGCTACATAGCCGCTGGAGCAGGGAGCAACGTATACCTCTTCTCGCACACCTCGAGCACCCCTCTCTGGAGCTACGAGACTGGTGGGTTTATTGATCGGGTCGCGGTGTCCTCGGACGGAAGTCACATAGTTGCCGGGAGCGGTGATCATAGTGTATATCTCTTCTCGCGCGACTCCAGCACCCCGCTGTGGAGCTACCAAGCTGACAGCCGTGTTACATCAGTTTCGATTTCCTCGGATGGGTCTCGCGTAGCGGCCGGGATCTACGGCAGCAAGGTCTACCTCTTCTCAAGCGCATCGAGCACCCCGCTGTGGAGCTACCAAGCTGGCAATCAGGTTGAGTCCGTCGCCGTCTCCTCTGACGGCAATTACGTATCCACTGGGGGTTGGGACGACAAGGTCTACCTCTTCTCAAGCGCATCGAGCACCCCGCTGTGGAGTTATAATACTGGTCATATTATCAGATATGTTTCCATTTCTTCTGACGGATCTTACATTGCTGCTGGTGACCAAGATGACAAGGTCTACCTCTTCTCAAGCGCATCGAGCACCCCGCTGTGGAGTTGCCAGGTAAGCGAAGGCAGTTATTCAGGTGCTATTTCCTCGAACGGGGGCCACATGGCTGCCGGAAGCGTTGGCGGCGAAATCTACCTATTTGGCGAGGCTTACAGCGAACCAGCAGACAACTGGTCGGAAAACAACTCGTCTGAAAATTTCGAAGCCACTTTGACTTTCTTCAGACCCGACGGAAGCCCGCTTGCCAATACCACAGTCTACTACGGCACATCGCAGGGACAAGAAGCGACCGAGTTGGGCACCACAGATTTCAGCGGCAGCATCACCACCACAGATTCGGCTCTCGCCGGGCAAACGATATTTTTCAAAAGCTCAGACGAGGAATACTCCGGCAACGCCGACATCAGTTCATCCGGCGGAGATGTGTCGTTAACGCTGGTAGAGACCGGAACTGCGCCCCAGATAGGACCTCCAATTTGGCTGATTTCCGCCGTCTTGGTTGGTTGCGTTGCGTTTGGTGTCTTGGTGTTCTTGAAGAGGCGCGGCAGAGGCAATAGTGGTGACTGGCAAATAGAGGGAGAACCAAGGAAACAAAGCGAGTCTGGTGGTGATGTTCCTGCAATTCGCACGTGGCAAGTGAAAAATTTTATTATTAGCAAGTCGGCGCTTAAATCATTTTTTTAATCCATTTTTGAAACGGTAGCCCGCATCTCTTCCTTCGCACTACTCTCGCCTCATGCGTTTGTCTTTAAATCATGGCCGCCTGAAATGAACATGGGTTGGATGAACAAAGCGGTGGTTGTGGGGCTAGCTGCGGCAATTATTATGGCGATAACGATCGGGATGTGCTTGTTAGTATTCGGTCCATCCGAGTACATAACTCCTCCGCCCAATAGAGGTGATTTTGAAGCAGAGATATTTGATGGCGACCTAGGTCCCGGCGAAAATTATATCAATGAAAACTTGGAGATAAGGTTTTGGCCAACGCTGAGTAATATTGGGCATGTTGGAGACCCAACCACGGGACTGAGCGCGGATGTAAGCAATCTCACGCGCAATTGGGGGTCATTTACCGCAGATGTAAAAGGACAGGAAAATTATGATAATATGTACGTGGAAAAAAGTGGTTACTGGACAATCTCTGTCAGCCAAAGCGCGTACATTCGTTGGCATCTAAATGTCTCTGTAAGTACAACTGGGATACTTGGGGTTCACATGACGGCATATCTGTCCCTCTGGCCAGACAACGACAACAACGAGACAAACGGCTATGGCGCCGAACATGAACCTCTGTTCACGATATGGGATGAAAACGACGAAATAAAATTTGAAATGTGGAGTGGTGGAAATAGAATATCTATGGAAGAAAATGAAAAAACAATTTACGGTGAAAATAGGATTCAATGAGAGACATGTTAATGAAAGTACAAATCGAATGGCATGATTCACTGCTAAACACTGCTAAACTGTACGATTGTTCCTTCCGACCCAACGGCCCATCCCTCGGTTGAGGTTAACATGTGAATGTCGTAAAGGGACTTTTCAGTAGGACTTTGTACCTCGCTCCAAGTCGAACCATCCCAGTTTAAAATAGTTCCGCCAGACCCGACAGCCCAGCCCTCATTTTCGGAGAGCATGTAAACTGAACTCAGCCAGCTCTGTGTTGGGCTTTGAAACGTTGCCCAGTTGTTCCCGTCCCATTTCAGAATGGTTCCCAAACTGCCAACGGCCCATCCCTCGTTCTCGGATAGCATGTAAACAGACTGAAGATCGTTGTTAGTTGGGCTGGAAATTTCTGACCAGCTTGACCCATCCCACATTAGAATTGTGCCATTTTCTCCCACAGCCCAGCCGTTTTGTGGCGAAAGCATGTGAACTGAATAAAGCTCGTTAGTGGTTGGACTTGAAACTTCCGCCCAGCTAGAACCATCCCACCGCATAACTAACCCCTTATTTTCAACCGTCTGGTTATCATAATCGACGATGCGTGCGAGACCGACCGCCCATCCATCATTTTCGGAAAGCATGTAAATCGAAGAGAGATAGCTGGGCGTCGCGCTGTTCATTTCAGACCAGCACGATCCATTCCACTTGAGAACCACGGCATTGCTGCCGACTCTCCACCCCATATTTTCGGAGAGCATAAATATCGACTCGGTTGCATAAAGCGGCGAACGAGGGTCCGCAAACCAGCCCGTCCCGTTCCACATGTAAACACCAAAATTTCCGCCAGCCCAAGCTTTGTCAGGAGAAACCATGTAAACGGACAAAAGCGTGTCCGGCGTGGGACTAAGAAGTTTCGTCAGTTCCACGCCATTCGTGGTGGTAGATGCGATGTATTCGTTCAAGTCGGCCTTAACACTTGTTACAACAATTGTTGGAGTTGACGATTCAGGAATGAAGCGATATACCTCTATGCTGGCACCCGCCCTAACGTTGCCGCTCAAAATTTTGCCGTAAATTCTTTCTTTATAAATTCCACTTAGATACCAACTATCCTCAGTTACATCCAATCCAACCACTTCTATAACGGCCCCATCCGCTGTTCGTAAATTGTCACCACTCCCATAATTTGCGGTGAGTTCATACTGCCCTTCTGTTTTTATCCAAGTGGCCTCTATTACCACATTATCCCCTGGCAAACCGACGGGGGCCGTTATGTATATGAAAGCTACAACAGACAGAACGACCGCCACTAAAACAACCGGCACGTAAATGACATGGGCGCCGACCGTGGATTTTAGGGCCATGTTTCTACCATATACATTTGTAACGTAGGGTATTTATGCAAGTTTTTTGATTCTGCATAGGTGTGGAGGGTTGAAACAATCTTACTGGGGGGCAGCGTTAGTTTTAACTTTCATGATTGTTGCTTCTCCTTTCGTGTCCGCTGCCCCCGAAATTTTAAACCACATAGTTGATGTTTCACAGTCTAGTTATTCTATCACACAATCTACAGATAATTTTTATAACTTCGTTTACTCCAATGAAAACGTTTCAGAAAATTTTTACGACAAACTCAGTGAAAATATTCGATTTGAACTTGAATTAGGTGAGAATCAAACTTTTAATGTTTTTATAAGGCTATTGCCTGCGGACCTTACAGAAGTCAGCAAAGAGAACGTGATTAGTACCCTGAAAGAACATGCAAACAGAACTCAAGCTCCAATTTTGGAATTTTTACGAGGTGAAAATTCCATCGTGCTTGATAATTTTTGGTTAGCCAACGCAATCTTTGCGGAAGTATCTGAGAATACACTTTTAAAGCTCGCTTCATTCCCGTCCATTTGGAGAATCCATGAAGATTTTAAACTAGCCATCGAACAAGCCCCTCCTTGGGCCCCTCCCAAGCCCGGAACGGAAATATATTTTCCACGCCCTGATTTGATGTGGGGATTGGAAAAAATCCGTTCCCCAGAAGTTCAGACGAGTTTAGGAATAAACGGGGCGGGGGTGCGCGTAGCGGTGCTTGACACTGGCGTACAATTGGGGGTGGGGGAAGGACTCGATAGCAAACTATGTACCGATGACACAAATAATAACAAATATCCTGGTGGATGGATAGAATTTGACAGTGCTGGAAATATTGTAACTAACTCAACTCCGCATGATTCTAGCGGAAATGACTATGTCGATGCAAAAGGGCATGGAACGCACGTTTCTGCCACAATAGTTGGAGATTCCGTGGGGGTAGCCCCCGGAGCAAGTTTGATGAGCGCCTTATGTTATCAAGAAATTGGTTTTGAAGATGTGGCGTATCTTCGCAACATAATTAAAGGGATGCAATGGGCAGCGGAGCCGTACGATGTTAATCACAACCCTGCGGGCCAAGCAGCCAATGTTGTAGTCATATCTTCTGGACTTGACGGTTACTATGCTGAGTTTGAAGAACAAATCAAAAATTTAAAAGAAGACGGCATTGTTACGATTTCTTCCGTTGGTAATCACGGATTAAATCATACAGAGGGGCCAAGTAATATCTATGAATCGTTGGCGGTAGGTGCAATCAATCGACAAAATGAGGTATGCTCAGCTGCTGTAAATGGATTTGATAGTGCGGGGGGATACGTAACCGACTCATTGGGCACGTACATTAAACCTGATTTCACTGCACCTGGGATTGAAATACTTTCGCTTGGATATGGCATATATGATTATGATTGGGACGAGCACGAAGGATGGGTGCCTCAATACATGTGGGGATACGTTTACAAACCTGGCACTTCAATGGCCGCGCCCCACGTTGCTGGAACCGTTGCTTTGATGTTGCAGGCCAATCCGGATTTAACCGTAGACGATGTGTACGGGATACTAATGTCAACAGCGGATGATTTGGGCACTTCGGGCCAAGATACTAGATATGGATGGGGCGTTATAGATGCATACGACGCAGTAACTGCAGCTAGATCATTGCAGAAGATAATAAAACCAGAGCTAGAAATAACAAAAACTGTCAGTTCTTCCACCATCTTTGTCGGCGAGAGCACCACCGTGGATGTCACCGCCAACAACGTCGGGAACACCGCCGCCCTCTACCCTGATCTGGAGGACACAATCCCGAGCGGCCTGACCGTAGTCTCCGGCAGCACGTCCGCGTCAGCCTTTGCACTCTGGGGCACGGCCTCGCCCCCGAGCGTTGACATTTACGTTCACGACACCAACACATGGATAAACAGCTCCGAGGCCCGGTGGTGCCGCGTGACCCAGCTGGACACCAACACCTGGCAGTACTGCTTCGAGGACCGAAAAGGCAGCCGTTTCGCCGACTACGACTTCAACCAGCCACGGCTCTGCGTCCACAAAGAGGGAGACTTTTGCTCTGTCACCCTTGAGGAATACTCCGGCGGCTACCTCTTCGATGTCTACGTTGGCGGGGCGTTGATATGGTCTAATGCTGGCAGAGCGCTTGAGCAGTGGGGTGTAGGCCAGACTAGGCTAGCGCCGCCCGTGCTGCTTGAGATCTACGTCCACGAAACCGGAGAAACCATCCGCTACAACGATGCACAGTGGGTGAAAGTGACCCAGATTGATGCAAACAATTGGTGGTACAGCTTCGAGGACCTGAAAGGGTCGGGAGATTGGATCATCGATTACGATTACGAGCAGCCCCGTCTTTGGGTGCGAAGGAACGCCGACAGCAGCTTGACAATCAAACTCGAAAGTTACGCGGGTTCCTTCAACACGGATGTCTACCTTGTTGATGGAGGGTATAATAAACGCCAACTGTGGTCGAATGCCGGCAGCCATGTGGGAGAGTCCGTAGAAATTTATGGCGAAGATTTGCGCTGGTACTCCGTCCTGCCCTCGCTCACGTACTCATACGCCGTGCAGGGAGACCAGCCGGGAACATACACCATCACTACGGATGCTTCCTCCGGCACATACACGACATCCTCCGGCGCGACGATTGAGGTCAGGGAGGGCGACGCATGGATCCCGGGAGACGCCGGGAATACCATCTCACAAGCACGTACAGTGACCGCCGGCGGATACGGGGGGTACTTCGGCCCGGATGATTCGACTGACTTTTATGCCGTTTGGGCGCCCAGCAGCCTGCTGAAGGTGGAGATGACCCCCGGAAGCGACTACGACCTCTATCTCTACGATTCCAACCAGAATCTAGTCGCAAAATCCGAGACCCGCGGAAGTGCAGCAGAGGAGATAAACTACGCCGCGGGGCAATCCAGCTATTACTATGTGGAGGTCAGGAAGGTCAGCGGTTCCGGGGCATACAACTGGTCGTTCACCGTTACGACTTTCCACGAGTGGGAGCCCCTCCAGCCCTGGTCGGGCGCAGGGTGGCGCTACCGCATACCGATCGACGTGCACGAGAGTTCCGGGAGCGACTTAGAGGACTACCAAGTGCCCGTCGTCGTCAACACGGCGGCGCCAATTGCGGATGGCACGATGCGGCCAGATGCGGGCGATCTCCGCTTTTCCTGGCAGGGTTTAGAACTCCCGTACTGGATCGAGTCGGGCGTCAACACGGAGAGCACGAAGGTGTGGGTCCGCGTACCCCTGCTCAATGCGAATTCCAACCAGACGATATACGCGCACTACGGCAACCCGGGCGCCACGAGCACGGCGAGCGGAGACGAGGTTTTCGAATTCTTCGATGACTTTGAAGACGGATTTGGAGTCGGGAAGTGGGACTTTGCGGGGGGGCGCAGGCCCGGGGTATTTCGCTCATCGGACGGCCTGGCGTTGGCGTACGCATCGGATGGCGGCGCGGTGCTGCCGACGGGCCTAGGGTACCCCATACCCAGTGACTTTGCGATTGAGTTCGATGGCTATGCGACTCCAATTGGGCCATGGGCGTACGTCGGGGCGGCCGGCAGGTTTGAGGACAGCGGAAACTACTTCGCGTACTACGTCAACGACGGCCAGCGCGCCATCCAGAACTACAGCTCCGGTGTGGTGAAAAACCAAGGATATACTTGGTATGAACCCGCGCTAAGCGCATGGCACAAGTTCATGGCCACAGCGGTAGGGACCATGCACGAGTTCTACATCGACGGCGAGAACTACGTCAGCATGGAGGACAGCGACCACCCGAGCGGCAGGGCTGGGCTGTGGACATACCGCGCCAATCCGACCCGCTGGGACAACTTCAGGGTCCGGAAATACGTTGAACAGGGACCGACCGTGATAGTGTGGCCAGCGGAGGGTTCCTGGGTGAACCAAATCACGCCGTATTGGCGGAACTCGGTGCCGTTCACTATTACTGCCACTGCGAGACACTACAGTGGTGTGGCGAGCGTCGAACTCTTCTGCAGATATTCCGGCGACGACACGGCATGGGGCAACTGGGTTAGCTTCGGTGTGGATACGGACGGCTCGGACGGCTGGTCATGGGAGTTCACGGCGCCGCAGGGGGATGGTTACTATGAATTTTATGTGATTGCAACAGATGGGGAGGGCAACCGGGAGGCTGCTCCGAGCGTGGCTGAAGCAAGGGCGGGGGTGGACAGGGTGGCACCGAGCTCGAAGCTTTACCCAATTCACGATTATCTCACAGGTGATCTGCCAGTGGGGATTGATGGATTGCTCTCCGCTGCAGCCACCGATGATTTGAGCGGCGTAGAAAGCGTCGAGCTGTGGTACCGCTACAGAAGAGATGGCGGCAGGCCTTGGCCAGACGAGAACACGCTTTATGCTCTAGGCGAGTTTCGGCCGGATATGGGATACTGGATGTGGCAGCAATTTCAGGCGCAGAGTTACGGGTACTACGAGTTTTACACTGTAGCGGTCGACAAGGCTGGCATTCGCGAGAGTGTCCCAAGTGATGCGGACGAAGTGGTCCGGGTGGCGAAGGACTTGGTGAGGATGGCGGTGATTCTGGCAAAGCCAAATGATCTTGAGAATACCAACGAACATTGGTACTATAACTGGCAAACTCGTCAAGGTAAATATTTGGCAACTCGCGAATACTTTGAGAGATTAGCTGAGGACCTAAGAAGTTATTACGATGAGGTCTCTTATGGCGCGCTCGCGTTTTCTAACGTAGATATTTATGATAAAAATGGCGAGTGGTACAAGCTGCAAAAGAGCGCCAGCGAATATAGGGAAACGGTCGGGTCTGGTAACGATGTCCGCACCACTTACAAGAAACCTGATTTCTTAGTCGATGCAGTTATGGCAGCAGACAGCGACATTGACTACAGCGAATATGATATCATTGGCGTGATTGGCGCAGATCCGAATAGAATCATTGATATGGCTCATTGGTGGGATGGGCGTTGGGGATGGTGGGATCAGTTGCACGCGGACGGGTTGGACATCACGAACCTATTTGTGGCCGGAGAGGATCAAGATGCGTACAATTGGGCGCACGAAACCGGTCACGGGCTTGGTCAACTCTTGGTCGGTGAAACACTCCCGGACTTGTATCCTGAATCACCAGTGAGTGCGGGAGACGTTGATGGGTGGGGGCTCATGGGATATGGATGGCCGGCTCATCTAGAATCATGGAGCAAGGAGCGCTTGGGGTGGCTTGAGTACGCCGAGCATGATTTAACACAAACAGCCGGTTATTACCACACATACCCGCTAGATGCATTACCAACATTACATTACGGTGACCAAGTTCCAGTTTATAAAGCAGATGAATGGTACGAGCTTGGTTTAATTTTACCAATGCTGGGGGATATAGATCGAAAAGCAACATGGTATCTCCCAGAAGTAAGGACAAATGACAGTCAATACAGCAACTGGGACATCAACTTGCCAATTGATGGTTTAGCGAGCGATGGTTTGGTTATCTACCAAATCGATGAAACCGACGCGTTGTGGGGCGGTCACGTTTGGCGCACAAATGTTGTTCAGAACCTCAAAACTGAGCATAATCATGATTATACGCTTCCTGGAGAGAGCTACGTCTCTGGAATCGGCTACGGTGTTAAGTTCAGCGCTCTAACGCCCCCGTTGACCCATGGAATCGCTGTTAACGTACAGTATCCGTATCAGGCGCAAGACCCGGTAACTTTCGTAATGTCGCCAATCCCCTACGAAGCGCTGCTGAGCGAGCCAACAGAAAATGTTTTCTCGGAACCAGACCTTGATCTGCACGCATACACTCCCGATGGAAGACACGTGGGAATGAACTACGAAACCGGGGCTTATGAGGTTGGAATACCCGGGGCCATCGCTTCCGGGAACTTGTACCAGGGAACGGAATGGATTTCCATTCCAAACGGTGTTGAAGCCCATTTTGTCGTGAAATCCATTGGCGAAAATGAGTTGCCAGAGGAAATTGAAAATTTGGTGGGAGCTTACATTGTTGAGATTGTTAATGTTGACGAGAATGGCACTTACTTATTCTCTCGCACTTTTGGTGGAGCCGTTAAACCAGGGGAAAGCGAAGCTTACACTCTTGCAGCTGAAGTCAAGATTGAAAACCTGGCAGGCGGACCATTCTCGCCGAACGGCGATGGTAAAAAAGATACAACAACGGTTTCCTACTCGCTCATAGACAACCTCTGGCGACAAGCAAGCGTTACAATCGAGATCTACAACGAAGACAACACGCTTGTAAGAAGATTATTTTCGGGCCTCGAGAATGCTGGCCCTGAAGGTACTGAACATTCACACACTTGGGATGGCAGAGACGAACATGGTAGAGTGGCTCCCGACGGCATTTATGCAGTAATAGTGAAAGCAAAAGACGGATCAAACAGTAGCGTTAGGGCCGAGATATCTATAACCCTTGATACCACTCCCCCTTTCACCTCACATGTGCTCTCCGGAAAACCAGGCGAAGCTGGTTGGTGGTCAAGTGATGTTGAAGTCGAGCTGAACGCCGCTGACATGCTAAGTGAAGTCGCTTCCACTAAATACAGATTGGATGGGCGGGCGTGGTTAGATTACACCCAACCTTTCATGGTGGCCGAAGGCAGACACTCGCTTGAATACTACTCCGTAGACCGATTGGGAGTCAGAGAAACCGTCAAAAGAGTCGGGATTGATATCGATAAAAGTCCTCCAACCTCAAGCGTTGAAGTGCTTAATTATTGGCAGACCAAAGTACCGTTTGTAATTGCTGCTGTTGCTGGCGACGATATAAGTGGCGTTGAAAATGTTGGGCTGTGGTGCCGCTTCAGCTCGGACAACTTAACATGGGACGACTGGGCACTCTTCGGCGTCGACATTGGGGCACCCTGGTCATGGTCATTCGATGCCATTCAAGGTGATGGCTACTACAAGTTCTACAGCACCGCGACTGATGCGGCTGGAAACGTCGAAGACGCCCCTGAAGATGCAGATGTCTGGATCTGTATCGATACGACGCCTCCGGAGTCTTCAGTCGTAATTCCGCAATATTGGCAAAGCACGCCGCATTTCATTGTCGACGCCCAAGCAAGCGATAATTTGAGTGGCGTCAAAGAAGTTGAACTCTGGTACCGGTACTCCGCGGACAATCTGGATTGGAGCAGTTGGAATTCCTACGGTGTAGACAACGGGTGGCCTTGGAGCTGGTCATTCGATGCCCCGGAGGAAAACGGATTCTACAAGTTTGGCACTATAGCTGTCGACCAAGCGGGGAATCTTCAGTCAGTGGAACACGTAACGCTTGAGGGAGAGTTCAGAGGCCTCCACTTGTGGTACCCCAGCGGTTACAGCGATTGGGGCTGGTCGGAAATAGAGGGGGACTATATGACAGGGATTAGCGAAGACGGGGCCGGAGAACTGGTTGTAACGGTGTATGTGGAAAACGTGGGGGTGTATCTAGACTCTTATGTGGTGTTGAGCGAGCCCGAGATTTCCCAGGATTATGAGGATGGGCACGGGTGGATTTCGTTTGACGACGTGACGTTGCAATCTCTCGGACCAGCGCACGAGTGGAACGTCTTCGTGGACGGCGTCCACGGCACGGCCGAGGTCGAGAGCTGGGATTCGTGGAGGGAGGGAGAGTACGAGTTCGGGTACAGAGCCACATATGGCGGCATCGTCGAGGCAAACGTTCGCATAATATGGCCGGAGGCGACCGCGAGCGTCTACGTGTGGGGAGATGAAACACCTCCAAATTCCAGCATCGCTCCGATAACTCCCTACTGGCGCAATGATAATCTGGTCCCGTTTGAAGTGTCGGCGACGGCCTCTGATACTCAGTCGGGAGTTGAAAACGTCGAACTCTTTTACCGCCATTCTCCAGACAACTCAAGCTGGGGGGAGTGGCGCCCCTACGGCATCCGTTATGGTGAATCCTCAAGCTGGGATTTCACGGCGCCCGATGGCGACGGTTTCTACGAGTTTTGCTCCGTTGCCACAGACGGGGCCGGGAACTCCGAGCCTCTGCCTGACGCGGTAATTACGGCATTCAAAGAAGATTTTAATGGGGAAACCTGGAATTCATTGGCCCGACAGGGGTGGGATTCCGCAGATGGGACCAGTCCGTCGGTGGTAGATGGCGTGCTTCTGGTTCCACATGACTCTTACCCGTCCAAAATGCTGAACGTGGGGCCGCCGTTCACCGTTGAGGCAAAGGTAAAAAGTGACGTTTGGGCTGCGCTCTACATCGCGGGGATTGACGAACTGGAAGTCAGGCCACCGGCCGACGGCGTTTGGCACACGGTGACCATTGTCGCAACAACACCGGTTGACGGCCTATTTGAAGTGCGCGGGTACGTGGACAACGAACTCCAGTATGTGGAGGAGGATTTGGATGCATCGTGGGCAAAGCTTACGTACATCACTCTTTACGGCCCGTATTCCTCAGGGAACGCCTGGTTTGACAACATCGTCGTGTACACTCAGCCGAAGTTCACATCGTATGCCCGGTGCGCCGTGGATACCGCGCCCCCGGTCTCTTCAGTTAATTCCATTTCGCCTTACTGGCAGAACGCTTCTGGATTAAGCGCAACTGCACTTGATGGGCTGGGCGTTGAAAACGTTGAACTCTGGTATCGGTACTCTGGCGACAACGTGAATTGGAGCGACTGGAAACTCGAATCGGCCAAATACAACGCTGGCCCGTCAGAAGAAGGCCTCTACAAAGTTTCCGTGACGATAGTCAATCCAACCGGGGAAGACTATGCGGTATCCCAGGGACTTTCCGTCCAGCCAACGGGGAAACCCACGGTTTATCTGGGATCAGTTGAGGTGCCGGCAGGAGAAAACAGGACCATTGAATCCGATGCGGTATTTTCAAGCAGCGATGAAATCTACGTCTTCCTTGAAGATACGGTCAATGTAAGCTCGGAAAAGATAACTTTCGACGGCAACAACGTGGAAGCGATAATAACCCTGAATTACGCGGACGGGGTTTGGGGCGCGAAGTTCACCGCGTTGGGGCCCTGGGCCTGGAGTTTCACGGCGCCGGAGGGGGATGGGTTTTACGAGTTCTACAGTGTTGCGACTGACTGGGCTGGCAACCGGGAGGATGCGCCGTCAAATGCGGACGCCGTGTGCGGTGTAGACGCAACGCTGCCCGCGTCCTCAGTTGACCAAGTGACGCCTTACTGGCATAACGCTTCGATGGCGCCGTTCACCGTGAGCGCCGCGGCATCTGACGCGACGAGCGGCGTGAAGGGCGTCGAGCTTTACTACACCTACTCCACGGACAACTCAACCTGGGGCCCTTGGGCATCGTATGGCGCCGACAACGTCGCGCCTTGGTCCTGGAGTTTCACGGCACCAAACGGTGACGGCTACTACCAGTTTTACTCCATCGCCACGGATATGGTGGGCAACACTGAAAGGGAGATTTCGGCTGGCAACTGGCTGGCGGGCTGGCAGCAACGCAGACCGGTTACCATCAGCAACGGTGCAGAACAGCTGAACGATTACCAAGTGAGAGTAGAGGTGCCGTGGGGCCCCGGCATGCTGCAGGACTACGGGGACATCAGGTTCACCAGCAGCGACGGCACGACCCTGCTTCCCTACTGGATCGAGAGCAGCGACCAAAGCTCCGCGAAGGTCTGGGTGAAGGTGCCGTTGATTCCGGTGGGAGGGACAACCGTATACCTGTACTACGGCAACCCCAGCGCCGCATCGGCGTCGAGCGGGACCAACACGTTCATGTTCTTCGACGACTTCTCCGGCAACGACTGGGCCGACAGGTGGACGTTAGAGAACGGGACCGCACCGACGGAAGCGGACGGGGTGATTTCCCTTCCAAGCTCGACATCCAAGTCAACTGCGCCGTGGCTGTCGTCAAAGTTCGCCGTGCCAGTTGACACCGTGACCCATGCGAGGTTCTATGCGAAGCCTAACATTTGGGCAACCCAGCAGGTTTTCGTCACGGATTCGATGATGTGGTACCCAGATGGCAGCTGTTATTATTCCACGAACTACAATTTGAACGTCGTCGGCTACGGGATGACCTACTGGGTAACCACGAATTTCTACACCGCTTCGGCGAGCGCTCCCGGCCAGTACGTGGAAACCGCCAGGGGGACGTACACAGAGGGCTGGAAGGACGTGGAGATGGCCTGGACCGGTGGCAGTGTGGCGTTCAAGTCACCGGAGGGCAGCTGGGCGTACACGCAGAACGTCCCGGCGCAGGGATCGGCCCTGAACATACAGCTTACAGGAGGCAGAACGGTAAATGAGCAGTACGATTTGGTATACGTAAGAAAGTTCGCGCCGCTGGAGCCGACCGCGAGCGTTGGCGGCGAGCAGGCCTGCGTGGGGGCCGCCGACGCCATCGCAGGCTTCGACACCGCGTCGCCGACAACTCAGCACGAGCTGTCAGGTACCGGGGGCGGCGCTGGCTGGTGGCGTGAAGTCAACGTTTCGTTAAGCGCCACAGACTCTTTGAGCGGCGTGGATCGGACGCTCTACCGCATCGACAACGGAGCGTGGCAGACCTACGCAAGCCCATTCGCCATCGGCGACGGCGTTCATTCGGTCGACTACCGCTCTGTCGACATCGCCGGCAACGAAGAGACTGTTAAATCCGTTGAAATAAAGATCGACACCTCTCCGCCCGTTTCCACAGTTAACCAGATTGGGTCTTACTGGCTCAACCAGGTGCCATTCACCATCACGGCCGCTGCGAGCGATGACCCCAGTGGAGTGGCATCCGTTGGGCTGTGGTACCGGTACTCGCCCGATAACTCGGGATGGCAAAAATGGGCTTTATTCAACACCGATAACGACAACTCGGACGGGTGGTCATGGCGCTTCGACACTCCGGAGGGCGATGGTTACTATCAGTTCTCCAGCGTGGCCACGGACCTGGCCGGAAACGCAGAACTCATTGGGCCGGTGTTTGTGGACGAATTCGCCGGCGCTTCGCTGGATGCGGCGGCTTGGGCGGTTGGAAAGGAGGGAGTTGAAAATGACGGTGTGACCGTGTCGTACGGGCGCCTGCAGCTGACATCAGGGGCCGACACGGCGGGCACTTACGGTACAATCTACGCCGTCTCGAAGTCGACCGTAGACTTCAGCCAGGGTTTGGTCTTCGACATCCCCATGTCGGTGCCGACGGATGACGCACCGGGCGACTTCAGGAGCGAGTTCTACCTCATGCCGACTTTCACGACGACCGCCAACCCGCACGACCAGCCGGACTGGCTCAGGGTCTCCGCAAGCGTTGACCGCGACGGCGTGCGATGGATGCTCCAGCGCCAGCATGGCGCCAGCCCGGGCACCCTGTACACCAGCGGCCCGACCAGCAAGCTCAGCGGCACCTGGCGGATTTTGATTGACAGTGGAAAAATCACAGTTTGGCTGGACGACCAGCTTGTAGAGTCCACAATGCCGCACGCGCTTCCGTTCACAAGCGCCTACGTGTATCTGGTCGAGCGCACGAATGTCGCCCCGGTCTACACCGTGAGCTTTGACTATGTCAGGGCGCAGAGGTTCTCGGCGGACATCAGCGTTGGCGTTGACACCATCCCACCGGAATCATCCGTCATCCCTGCGGTATCTTACTGGCAGAACGCGTCGACGGTGCCGTTTACGGTTACCGCAGCTGTGTCCAGTGACATCAGCGGGGTGGCGAGCGTCGAGCTCTGGTACAGGTACTCTGCAGACAACGTGACATGGGGGCAATGGAGTTCATTCGGCGCGCGAAACGCAGCACCATACGAGTGGCTCTTTAACGCGCCAAGCGGTGATGGTTACTACGAATTCGTCAGCACGGCGGAGGACGCGGCAGGGAACGCCGAGGCCGTCGAGCGGGCATTTGCGCAGACGTTTGCCGACGAGTTCACCGGCACTTCCATAAACACGGCGACATGGGCCGCCGGCAGGGTGGGGGTCACGTCCGACAGCACCGCCGTTTCGGACGGCAAGCTGAAGCTGACCGCGAGGGCAGCCAAGTCGGGCACCTACGGCGCGCTATATGCGGTTTCGAAAACACCCTTTGACTTCAGCAGGGGCATGGTTTTCGAGGTCCCGATGAGCGTGCCAACGTACAGCGCCTCAGAGGACTTCCGAAGCGAGTTCTACCTGACTCCGACATACACCACAATCGCAAATCCGAACGACCAGCCGAACTGGCTCAGGGTCTCCGCGAGCGTAAACCTGCAAGGCGCCACGTGGATGCTCCAGCGCCGTGTCGGTGGGGGCGGGATCGGAACGCTCGGTGAGAACGAAATCATCGAGTTCGAGAACGAGGAGATCATAGACCTGCTGCACATGTACACGAGCGGTCTGACGCAAAAGCTCAGCGGCACCTGGCGGATATTGATAGACAATGAAAACATAACCGTCTGGCTGGACAACCAGCTGGTTGAGCCGACCCGGCCGCACGGCATGAACTTCACGAGCGCGTACGCGTACCTGTGCGAGCGCACGAAGATATCTTCAGTATACACGGTCGCCTTCGATTACCTGAAAGCGGAGTCGCTCGAGCTAGCAGCCAATGTCGCGGCCGGTATCGATACAGTACCCCCAGCTTCAAACGCCAACACAGTCTCGCCATATTGGCATAATGCGAATGTTATCCCGTTCGAGGTGACGGCCACGGCTTCTGAGCAAGCCCCGGCGAACGGGGCGGTGCCGAGCGGCTTGAAGCAGGTCGAGCTTTTCTACCGCTACTCGGCCGACAACCAAACGTGGAGCGAATGGTCGTCCTACGGGGTCAACAACTCGGCGCCATGGGCCTGGGCATTCGATTCTCCGCGCGGCGACGGGTACTACGAGTTTTACACGGCGTCATACGACCTCGCGGGCAATGCAGAGCATGCTTCCGAGCAGGCTGACGCCAGAGCGGGCGTCGACACCGCGCCGCCGGCAACCCAGCACGAGCTGTCAGGCACGGCGGGCAGCACCGGCTGGTGGCGCAGCAGCGTTACGGTGGCACTAACTGCAAGCGATGCCACAAGCGGCGTGAGCCAGACGCTTTGCCGCATCGACAACGGAGCGTGGCAGACCTACGCAAGCCCATTCGCCATCGGCGACGGCGTTCATTCGGTCGACTACCGCTCTGTCGACATCGCCGGCAACGAGGAAGTGGCGAAGTCATTTGAGGTAAAGGTAGACTCCTTACCGCCTGCAACCTCGAGCGAACTGTCGGGCACCGCTGGCAGTGCTGGCTGGTGGATCAGCGATGCCACAGTAATCCTCAGCTCGGCCGAAAACACGAGCCTGACAGCCGACGTGAGCGGGGCGGATTACACTGAATACCGCGTGGACGGCGGGGAGTGGACGAGATACTCCGTCCCGATTGTGATAAGCGGGGACGGAATCCACACCGTCGACTACCGCTCTGTCGATGTCGCTGGCAACGGGGAGACAATCAAATCAATTGAAGTAAAGATTGACGCCGCGCCGCCAGTCTCGTCTGTGAACCAGATTGAGTCGTGCTGGCAGAACTCCGCACCGTTCACTGTTTCGGTCACAGCGTCGGATGCGCCAAGTGGCGTTGCATCAGTGGGATTGTATTATCGGTACTCCGCCGACAACGCGGCCTGGGGTGACTGGAGATCATGTGGGGTGGATTCAGGGACGTCCTGGAGCTGGGAGTTCACAGCGCCAGACGGAGACGGTTACTACGAGTTTTACAGCGCTGCAACGGATGCGGCGGGCAATGCCGAGCTGCACGAGCAGGCGTTCGCAAGCGTGTTCGCCGACGAGTTCAGTGGCGTTTCGCTCGACACGGCTACTTGGTCAACGGGCAAGGTCGGAGTCACGCTCGACAACATCGGAGTGTCGGACGGCAAACTGGCAATGACCTCAAGGGCTGCAAAGTCTGGCACGTACGGCGCAATCTACACGGTCTCGAACTCGACATTCGACTTCAGCCAAGGCGTGATGTTTGAGGTCCAGATGAGCGTGCCGACGGACAACGCCCCGGCGGACTTCAGAAGCGAGTTCTACCTCACACCCACCTTCACTACCACCTCCAACCCGCACGACCAGCCCAACTGGCTCAGGGTCTCGGCAAGCGCGAACCGGCAAGGCGTCACATGGATGCTCCAGCGCCGCATCAATGGAGGCGGGGTAGGGACGCTCGGCGAGGGAGAGGAGATCATTGAGTACGAGAACGAGGAATTGATAGACCTGCTGCATATGTACACGAGCGGTCTAACGCACAAGCTCAGCGGCACCTGGCAAATCTTCATCAACAACGACAACATCACCGTCTGGCTGGACGACAATCTCGTAGAGCCGACCCGGCCGCACGGCATGAGCTTCACGAGCGCGTACGCGTACCTGTGCGAACGCACGAATGTCGCGCCCGTCTACACTGTCACGTTCGACTATGTTAAAATGAAGGTGCTTGCGCCGGCAGCGGACGCTGGCGCTGGCTTGGACACCGCCCCGCCCAGCATAACGATAACCTCGCCCCTGGAAGGCGCGCAGTACATCGCCAGACGGGATAACATCAAGATTGATTTCAATGTAACCGATGTCCTGGACCCCAGCCCAACCGTTTCGGCCTATCTCACGGACGTGGAGGACGGCACCCGTGTTGATGTCACGTCGGGCCAGAGCATTGATCCGTTAAGCATTGACGGCGGCTTCTGGACGATGACCGTGGAGGCGACGGACCAGGCAGGCAACAGCTCCTCGCTGACCACGGGCCAGTTCGAGGTCATCCACGACGTCCAGCCGCCCAGAACGTCAATCACCGTTGGCACCCCACAGTACAGCGGCGACAGGCTCTACGTCACTTCTGCCACGAGCTTCGCCCTGTCCGCTGTCGATGACCTTATTGAGGTCGGTGACGGCACTGGGCTAGGGGTCGCGTCAACCGAGTACCAAATAGACAATGGCACCTGGACCACCTACGATTTACCGTTCGCCATTTCTGGAGACGGCCCGCACACAATCTACTTCCGCAGCACCGATGTCGTTGGGAATGCCGAGGAGACCAAGAGCCTCGCCGTGGTCGTGGACGACACCCCGCCCGAATCCTCTGTCGTTGCCCCGTACCCGTACTGGGGCGATACAGTGCCTTTTGCCGTGAGCGCTGACGCATCGGATGCGTTTAGCGGAGTCGCAAGCGTCGAGCTTTACTACAGAAGCTCCACCGACGGCGCAAGCTGGACAGAATGGAAGCCTTCCGGCACGGATGACGCGGCACCCTACGGGTGGCAGTTCACGGCTCCAGATGGCCCCGCCGTCTACGAGTTCTACTCGGTTGCAACCGACATGCTGGGCAATGTTGAGGGCCCGCCTGAACATGCCGATGCCTCGTGTGGCACGTCAATCCTGGCCACGGTCGACATCGACCCGGACACCCTGAACCTCAAGAGTAACGGCAGATGGATCACTGCTTACATCGAACTCCCGAGCGGTTACGACTTGGCGAGCGTAAACATCGGGACAATCGCGCTGGAAAATGTGGTGCCAGCCGAGCCCCGCCCGACCGAAATCTGTGACCATGATGGCACCTCAGGACTGATGGTGAAGTTCGACCGCGCGGCGGTGCAGGCGCTGGTGAGCGTCGGCGATGTGAAACTGACGGTGACCGGGAAGTGGCACGCGGTGCTGTTTGAAGGAAGCGACAACATCAGGGTAATCAATCCGGGACAGGGGCAGGGCTGCGATAATGATCAAGGAAACGGCGACCAAAACCAGGAAGGCGGGCATGGCAACGGCGACCAAGGGGACCAAGGCCAGTGCGGGGATCAGGGAAGCTCTGGAAGTCATGGGCAGGACAATCAGGGCGGCCAGGACCATGGAAATCAGGACAACCAATGTGATCAGGGGCAAAGCCACGGTAGCCAGGGTGGCCAAGGCGATCAAGGGAATGGGCAAGGACCGCCTCAAACTCCTTCGGGCCAGAACGATCAAGGAAATCAAGGAGAGCAAGGGAACGGACATGACAGCTCCGACCAATGCGACGCTAATCAGGGGCAGGGAAACCAAGGCAGTCAGGGCAACCAGAACCCGGGGAATGAACAGGGCAGCTCCGGCGGCCAGGCCAGCGACAACCAGAGCCCGGCAGAAACGCCTCAGGAGCAGGATGAGAACCAGAGTCCCAGTGATCAGGATAATCAAGCCCAGAGCGGCCAAGGCAGTCAAGACAGCCAAGCTCAAGGTAGCCAGGGTGACCCGCAGGGACAGAATGGGCAAGGTAACGGCAATCAGGGGGACCAGAGCCAGGGCGACAGTCAAGGAAACTCTGGGAATCAAGGCAACGGGCAAAGTAACGGCAACCAAGGGAACGACAACGGGCAGGGCAACGGCAACGGGAATCAGGGGCAGGGGAAGGGCAAAAAGTAGGCTGACAGACGGTTTTTGTGGGATAAATGGAAAAATGTGATTTTGATAAAATACCCGGAACGTTTCAGAATAGAGTTTTTATAGGGGGACCTTATGATGAACAGCCAGTTTTTTGCGCGGGTTGTGAAAATTGTTATCCCTTTGTTACGAAAATAAATGTGGCTCCATAACTTCTCTTCACTTTTAGTTTATTCAGATTAAACTAATAAAGTCATAAACCCAACTCCCGCAGGTCTAACAAGCCATTAGTTGTTTCTATTTTTTCTCTCACTTTAGTTTTGAACTCTTCAGTATCATTCTTGACTAATGAGTTGTAAATCTGGAAAAGTTCACGTGACGAAAGAACGGATATGCCAAACGATTCAAGAACTTCTAAACCCAAATCCGTGAAAATTGTTTTCCACTCCCTTCTTTCTGAAGGAGATTTTCCTGTTTCGTAGTTGATTACAGCCATAAGTTTTATTTGTTCTCTTTCCTCTTCAGTGTAGCCGAGTCTTAAATGTGCCGTTAGTTGGCCACCCAAATCTCCTGCAAACGTCTTGTCAACCTTTACCTTCTCACTTTCAAAACTAGTCACCTCTACAATTCCTCTAAAACCCTCTCTTTTCAACATTATGTCTTCCCGTCCCAACTTCTCTTTAATTTCGGTTTCATACCCTAATTTTTTAAATACAAAATTTATCGGTTCGATTAAAAATGAATCTTTTTCATAAAGTAACCTCCTTGCTTCAAAGTGTCCTTGCTTAATCCTTTCAAGTGTACTTATTTGTTCATCAAGTTCATTTTCCTTGTAACAGGGATAATCATTAATCCAAGCGGGAATTGATGTCGGCGAGACTTGGGCCGGTGCCTTTGATTTTGACAGTTTGAGTAAAGAGTTGACAAGAGAAACATAAAACCCTTTTATTTTTTCGTTGCTTGGTTCGTCAAGTGACGGCAGAAAGATGATTCTTCCGCCACCATGGCTCTTTTTAAACTCTGCAAAAAAAGCAATTGCGATATTAACATTGTTTATTGCCAATACATCTATGGTTTCGGTCATGTATGCGGAGAACATTTGGGGCATGTCGACACGCCATTTTAGTTTAAAATTGTTAAAAATATCTGAAAAGATTTCGTTAAATTTTGATTCTCTGTTTGCAACTACTACTTCTCCAAGTCCATTATGTAGTTTGCCACGAATGTAGTAGTTGGTTATGTCGGACCAATCATAATTATTGACAGTGCCCAGAGAAGGAAGACTTAATTCTTTAGGTTCTACAAGATGGCACGCCAAAATCTTTCCACCTCTAAGAAACGTTTCTATCTCTTGTTTTTTGCCGACAATTTTTGAAATACTGTAAAATGAAGAAGAATATCGGTCTAGGTTCAAGATAATTATGTCATAGTCATAGAGTACGTTGGATGGGAATTCCTCTACGAAAAATGTATCTTTATCTTTTAGACCGTTTTTTATCCCGTCCATGACTTCTTTTGTAAATGAAAATCCCAAAAACAAAATCCTTTTGATTTCCACTTTTTCTTCCTCCAAGTTCCTGCGGTCACGTTCTGACATCCGTTTGCTCAACCATCTTTCTCCTTATCTCTGGTATATAATAACTCCCGTCCTCCGTCCTTCGCATAAACCTAAATCTTAAGAATGCAGCCACAACAAGCAGTCCTAGCCCCAGCACTACGATGAATATGCTAGCACTTGTGACCCAAGGACTGCCTAAAGGGAATTGTGGAAACATTATCGGCGGGAATATAATGAATGCATACCACAAGCCCAACAGAAACGCCCCGGGGTCATGGAAACCAAGGGGAAGGGCAAGAACAAAGACAAGTAAGCTTAAAAACGTGTGAGACTACAAACCCTATTTATTTCGCACTCTTTACATGATTATTTAGAGCAAATGACGCAAAAAAGCGACGTTGAGGAACGTTTGGAGCACGCTGCCAAATTATCATTAGAGATGGACAAAAAGTCACTTGAAAAAGCGGAAAACGAAATTTCTGAAATTCTAGAGAAACATGAGCTTACGCAAGAAGAAAAATTAAATGCAATCTTTTTGCTGGGGCAAATCAAACAAAAGAGAGGGCAGCATAAAGAAGCAATCATGCTTTTTTCTAAAACGCAGAAAGAAGCCCAAGAAAATCAGGCCACAATTATTATTAGTAAATTTTTGTTGGCGGTTTCTTATAGCAATTTAAAAAATTTCAAGAGTGCAAACCACTTATTTGAAGAATGTATCAACCACCCAGATGTATTGAAAAACGAAATGCTGAAAGCAACACTTTTTTTAGAATACGGAACGTGCCTAGATCAACAGGGAAAAAAAGATGACGCTGAAATGATTTGGAAAAATGCCGCGGAACTTTATAGAAAGTTAGGGGATATATCACATCTTGCCAGAGTTGAATCAAATCTTGCGGGGGCGATGCTTTCTAGCCCCGACATTAAAAAACAAGAGGAAGGAGTTGAACTTATTGAAGCAGCAAATAGAGAAAAAGCGTTGCTGGGGGATTTAGAAGGATTGGCGACCAATTTTTGTAACTTGGGTTTATATTATTGGCGAGCAAGCAATGATTTTAAGCGAGCATTATGCTATTTGAGAAAAGATTTAAAACTCACCGAAGAGATAGGAAATAAATTTGGGACTGTTACCTCTTTGATGAATTTATCGGAACTGTATCGGGCCTTGAATCAAATAGGCTCTTCTAGAAAGTGTTTAAAACGAGCTAAAAAAATAACGACAGAAATTGGAGATGAAAAAAGAGCAGAACTAATTGACAAGATGCTTAACAGACTGAATAGCATTGCAAAGGAATTGATTCAAAATAAAACCGAGTTCGGATTTCAATCCAAATGCGTTTGTGGTAGCGGTGAAAAATATATCGATTGTTGTGGTAAAGCAGATCATGAACCTGTTGACTTACCATTTGTGTTTGGTGGAGTGGCCCCAGAACTGGAAAAGATTCTCGAAGAAGCAAAAGCGAGCGGCGTTACTCCCATAAGACTAGACCGTATTTTAAGATTAGATAAATCCTCAAAACAGAGATTGTCGTTTCTTCAAACGCGAATATACAAAGGATTTTTTTTAGAAGTTACTGAATTACCCGATATGGCGAATCTCTTTTTATGGTCTGCTAAGAAGGCGTTAGAAGATTACGAAAAAATGCCGGACAACATATATGGGTGTCTTAATACCATTATTTTGTCATGTTGTGCATTAGAAGCTTTTGCAAATCAACTCTCTTTTTTTATTGCCGAATCAAAAACTTTCGTTGCCGAAGAACCGAAGTTTAAATTAATTGTTGAAGGCAAAGAATTTACAGACCCCTTAGAATTTCAAACGGCGCTAGATTTAGCAAAAAAATGGCGTGTTCTTAGTGAAGTTCTATGTGGGCACTCTTTAGAATCAGAACATGAATCATGGCAAAATTTCTTAAAGCTGGTTCAAATAAGGAATGAACTAATCCATTTTAAATCAGCGGCGTATGAAAAAATAATCCCCAAAAACAACGAGCATCAAATGATCAAACTTGTATCTGGAATATGCAAGCCCAGAGATGTGCCACGTTCATGGCCTTTTAGAATATTAACCCCAGAATTGGCCAGATGGGCGGTAGCAACCGCGGAAAAAATGATTGATACGTTCAAGATTAGATATAAAACAAACAGGGGGTACAAATAAAAATTTATGCCGCTTTGCACAAAAATTGCCTAGTCACCTTTGATGGGGGCGGTCTGCACATAAATTCTGAGTAAATTTTAAAATAGATCTAAAGTGAATCCCTTGAGAAGGCTGAGAGTTGTTATTCCAAACAATAACCAAGTGTTTTTCATCTGTTCAGATATTGACTCCATTTAGTTTTCCCCACGCATCTTTTCAAACGTTTTAAAAACGTCGAGAACGCCCATCTGTCCGCCAAAAATAGAATACATATTTTTGATAACTAAAATGTGATAAAATAAACTTCCGTAAGAAGTTTTTGACAGAAAGAAAAAGTTTTTTTCTTCAATAATTTCACTCGACTTTTCTAAATCCCTGAAATCTCGGAGCGAGGAAATTATTGCTACGCCCAATAAATTTGGATGTTTATACACCTCCTCTTCAACATGGTATACTACCTGACGAGCCTGAGCCTGATGAACCAAACTACTCATTTCTAAATTTGAATCGAAAATTACTATAACGCCGGGCTTATCTTCATGGATTTGAACAATTTTGTCTCGTATTGCTCGTTTTATTCTTTTAAGTTCGTCAACATACACATCTGGACCTTCTATTCCTTCGCGAAGATTCTTAGATTGGATCCACTTTTGAAGTTCATCGTGTGCACCTTTAGGAGCTATTAAAAAATCTATTGCTCCGGGTTCTGAAACTTCCACAAGTTTTTTTTCTGTTTTGGCTTTTTTGGTGGCTGTTTTGAGCTTTTCACAGAGTTCTTCTATTCGTGGATTAGATAAAGCCTTGTAAACTTTTCCTGCAAATTCAATCTCGCGGTCAGAGAATAGAGCAAGAGTTAACTTGTTGAACGTTTCAGCGGCGTCGTCCCAGTCCTGCGCTTGCATCATCGCAGTTACCTCAAAGTAGAATTCTTTGCCATCTATTTTTGCTAGTATGTCTGCGGTCCTTCTTTCACTTTCATCCAGCATTTCGACTTCAAAGCCAGCTCGCTTTAACAGAATTAGAACCGCTAACTCGGCTTCAGCGGCGTGATAACCTGTCGCCAACATTAGTTTACATTTAAGCGCGTCGAAGTTTTTTACATCCTTGGCCTCAGCCAACTTGTTTCCGAAATCGGCCAACTTGAAACGAGTCCATGGTGCCAGATTTATCATAAAATGAAGTAAAGGATGTTTCCTCTCTGGCCCAACTTCTCTCAACCATTTTTCACCAAATATTTCTCGGATTTTGTTAAACCCACCCATAACTTGTGTTTTCTGATCGTCGCTAAGATATTCACTAGTCTTTATTTCTTTAATATGGGTGTCCCAGTTACTTATCTCGGTTATCCATTTTTGATATTCTTCTTGCATAGAATTAGGTTTGTTCATCACTTTTTAGGGTTATAGTTCTTCTTTTAGAAACCCACGCCCGCATCGCCCCACTTCGCTCTCGCTTGTCATTACCCGTAGTGCTTTTTTAAGCTCAAATGAAACTAGTTTTGGGTAAAACACATGAAATTGAGATACGTAAAATCAGAAAAGATAGATATTCCCGAACCAGAACTACATCAGCTATTCGAGCAAAATTTAGAGTCCTTGGATGATACCGGACTGAAATGCGTTGGATCTTATGTGCCAGTTGGAACTGGAGTCATTGACACGCTAGCCATAGACGACGACCCGACCCTCTACTTGCCGCATGAAACCCGTGAACCCGGCTCTAAAAAAAACGGAAGCTAGGTTAGGGAACGGGAGTGGGCTGGGCCCTCAAGGCAGGGGCAGGGTCCGGGCCGGGCTCTACTCACTACTTCAGGACAGCCACACGAGGTGAACCCGTTAACCCTGCCCTCCCGGCGCGGCTCGGCACGAAACGGGACGGCAAGCGGGACGGGGGTCTGGACGAACAGGGCAGAGTAGGGCAGGGTCGGGTCGAGAGCAAACACGTTAACTCTGCACTACACGGCCCGGCACGGCTCGGCGCGAAGGCAGGGCCAGCACGGTCGGCACAAGGGGGCGGCCGCACGGGTTGGGCACGGGCAGGGTGCGGGTCGGGAAGAGCTGGGGAAGAGTAGGGTAGAGTAAAGTAGAGCAGAGTAGAGTCGGACGGAAAAGAAGGAGCACGTTGACCCTACCCTGCACGGCCCGGCTCGAAACGGCGCGAAATGGCGCTGCCAAAAAAATTAAAAAAAAATAGCTCGCGCTAGCCCAAGATAGGGGGCGCTACTTTTCATGGGTGTTTTTGTCAAATACGCGGAGCCATGTCCCCACTTTTCCAATGAATTCCCGCGCGTCGAGTTCGTCTAATTCAGCCAGAACAAGCTCACGGAGCAACGATCTCTCTGGAAACGCGTCAAACACGTAAGTTTTGAGCTTGTGCAGATTGACACTGTTAAAGTTACGCTTTGGGCCAGCGGCGAGCATCAGACTGTTTTGTTCCATTGTTTTTCACCTCGCCGGGGCTTTTTTTAATTTTCGATAGCCCCGACGCGTCCGTGCGGAACGCGTTTCGGCCCTCTCCCCAAGCCCCAACAGCTCGGGTTAAAAACGGGCCAACCCCAAGACCTGTGGTCTTGGAGCACTTCCTCAAAAGAGGAGGATCATCAGGGGGGAACCCAGCCAACGCTGGGTAAATTATTCGAGGCGGCGCAACAGCAAGGCCCGCCCCTCTGAACCATGTGAACTCCGGTTGAACCTTTACATGTCTCGAAACGTATAAAAAAGAAGAGCAATAACATTAGACTGACCTGTGGAGGCTCACTCGGTTTTCTTTTTTGTGTGTTTGGTGAGCGCGGCTTTTGTCGTGGATATTTTAAAATAGTTGCTGGGGATGTCAGAAAAGATTGAGAAGTTGGTCCCAAAAACTGGGGAGTCTATGGTAATCTCTGGGGAGAAAATTCTTATGCTTTTTTGGGTTTTTGCTTTTTGCAAGTAAGTCTTTGTAAAAAGGGGTATTTAACTGTACCCCCTGTTTTGACCGCATAAAATGCGTCTCTGAGGGTGGTTGTTGTGAAATGAACTGTGAAATGACTGTGAAATACTGTGAAACGCCCAAAACGTCAGCTGGCGAACTGTGAAATACTGTGAAATGGATATCAGATTACTGTGAAAAACTGTGAAATAGCAGACGTAACTGTGAAACGTTTCTGGGCATTCCCTTTCACAGTGATATCTTCAAGCGCTTGAAAATCCCCTTCACGCGTTCATCATACGGGGCGATGGAATGTTCTTTCGTCTTTTTGGCGTCCTTGTCCCACCGCCTCGCACGTACCCACCCGTTGTAGACCTTGAATGAAAAGCCGTCTTTGCTGTCCTTCGCGATGCGACGGTAGATGGTGTTGTAGTCAAGTTTCTTTACTGGCTTCCTCGCCCTTTTCTTTGAAGACTCTTCTGCCCCTGCTTGTTCTAACACTTCGCTTGGCGCGGGCTGATCTTGCTCCTCAAGTTCTGGCGAGTCTGGAAAGAGATATCCAACCGCAATTACTTCGGTAAAGTCATCCCCTCTAAACAATTCCGTGAACATTTCTTTGACTCTTCTAAACTTGAATGTAGTGGTTGGGAAAAAACTTGTATACTCGTTTTTTTTATAACACAGGTCTAAAAGTTCCTTTATTTTACAACATATAGACGCATCTTTTTTATGACACATGTCTAAAAGTTCCTTTATTTTATCTGAATGTTCAATTCTGGCGGCCACGTACAAACGTCGCACGGTTCCGTCATTTTCACCGCAAACCGCGATCCACGAGTCGCACGAGGGTTTTTTCTCTTTAAAGTGTACGCTCATTTTGCCAATATTATATGGGATTAAACTTACTTTTAAAGCCTTTTGGATGATTGTAACTGCTTTTTTTCTTATTTTACCGTTAAATATTTGTTTAAATTAAAAAAAGAGGCTGTATAGGGGTATGGTATGGTGTGGTAAGGTATGGTAAGGGTAAGGGTAAGGGTAAGGGTAAGGTAACGCTTGCCCATGAGCGCTGGGTTGCCAGTTTCATTCGTGCCCAAGGCGTCTAACGTGTTCGGAAAACACGTTCTAGCCTTTTGCAAAGCGCACATTATGACTATTTTTAAAACCAAAAACCGAGACCTTGGTAGGTGACATCTATGGGCGATGACTTGACGACTGAAACAGAAGTGTATCAGTGCCCTTATTGCGGTCATGAACATTACTTCCTTTATGCTTCAAGCCCCGAAACGGACGAGGTCCAGTGTTCCAGCTGTAACAAGAAGTTTATCCATATTAAATCGGCTTGGAAGACGATAACAGTGCCAGCAAGAAAATGCCCCAATTGTAAAGAAATAGTGGCGATAACGCCGCCGAATATGCGGATGGACGGCGCGGGATACTTGTGCCCAGGATGTAAGCACATGTGGTACACAAAGAGAGCAGTTGAGGGAACAGAACTCCTCATCATGTCATCGGAGCAAAAAAGCAGGGCGGGGCAACTGGATGGGTTTGCACTACTTGAGGCTAAAAATGAAAGAGATCTCGAACCAGTCATCGTTTTGGGCGTCATGGCAAAAGAAGAAGAATGCTCGTTCCGCGTAATGACTCCAACAAAAGTGAATAGGGAACGCTTCAAGGTGTTTCTGGTGGCAAACGAAAAGGAGTTCGTCGGCTACGTACTTTGGAACGTGTTCTCTGGCAAGCCATGCGTCAGGCAGATATATGTCCGCCCCGAGTTCAGGAAGAAAGGGATAGCTTCCGCCGTCTTTAAAAAGTTCGTTGATGCGCACGGACACGTTTACGTCGAATCTCCAAACGCCGCGTCATTGAGAATACTAGAGAAACTTGGTTATGTGGAAAAAACCGGTGAAGTGTATCGTGGGATAAAAGTTTCATTTGCGCCAAGTTTTTGAATACACTTTAAAACGCACCCGGCGGCAGTAAAATCTTAGCTAACTGGCACCAATGGCGAAAAAAGTGCGTTTTTGCTGGGACTCGAACCCAAAATACGGGTGAATCCCCGCGGACTTGCCGTCTTTGGTTTTGCAACACCATTGGCCATCTTATGGTATTCTCTGGAAGCGTGGCCTTAACATTTTTAACCTCTGCTCCCCTTTTTCTGTCAAAGATATACTAAAACCAAAACTTTCAGAGACTCGTTCAATTTTGATTAAATCTTGCTTGATTGAAACACGGAGTATGCCAATTACACTTGTGGGATTAATCGGGAAAACAGTAGTTAACCACTCTTCTAAAGGAGGAATTGTCTGCGGGCCATCTTCCAATTTTTCTAAAAGTTTGAAGAGAATCTCTTCTACCTGCTGTCCGTTTAGTCTGTGCGTACAAAAAGATACTGCTTTAGACCCGAATCCGAACTCAAGGTGCTCTGCCTCACCCTCTTTAATTCGGCTGCTTGTAAATTCAGGCCCCATTAACAACCGTGTCATTACTTTATTAAATAATTCACATAATCGGGGGGCATTCTTGAGAACATCCGCAATCTCGGTGGAATGATCACGAAAATATGACGGTCGGTCCTTATGCGATTCCCTATCTGCCAGAGAGAAGAGAAGTCCCATTGAATCTTTCATTCGATCATATTCCCATCCGGGCGTCAAATCGCCGAAAAAGATATTTTTGCACTGCGTATTGAATACAATTTTGGAGTATTCGCTTCTGGACAAGTCATAAAAGAAGTTCTGGTCCAATGGGCGCTTTGCACGTGGGTGGCCCCTAAGTTCTCCCTTCAATTTTTCCTTGATATCGTTGGGTAACATCGACAGTAATTTGGGCCCAAATGCACACAAAAGTGCGATATATGCGACATCTTTTATTTTTGAGTCAATTATCTCGCTAACCTTATCTACAACTTCTTTATATTGCTGATTAAGAAACATCGTGCGAACCTCGTGAAATGAGGAGAATTCTGTTCTGGTCAACAACACATCAGTTAACCTAGCAACGCCTTCACCGCGAACTAAATCTGACAACAATCCACAAAGTTCGCCTAAAACTTGGGCATGCTGGTGAAAAATGCCAAAACATTCAGTTATATTTTTGGGCAGCGCTGGGCGATTAAGAATCATATAAAAAGTGTCTGTGTTTTCAGGAGCATACCAAGATTTAGCAAAACGCTCAAAGTCAAAATCTTGAACTTTTTTATCACCAGCAACGTACATGATGGCCCGAAGCAAGTTTCTTATCGAACCCCCCAAGTCGTCAAGTATTTTGGGGTCTGGCGTGCCTTTTGGGTATTCACTCGCCTTTTCAATCCGCGTAATGCTCCCTTTTACCCGCTCTAACAACTGAGAAACTTCTGGCCAGCCAGATCTCCAAGAGGTGACCATTGTAGATATGTTCTTTTTCACCGACCCATAAATGGTCTCGGCTTCGCGTGGTCCCATCTGCACAGGATCTGTAAAAAGCATCTCCAAAACATCTCGGGGCAATATTTTATACTTGCCATATAAATTTTGTAGAAAACTTAACATTTCGGAAGAAACACGCCAGTTAATGCGGCCCTCAAAACGACCCCGAACGATAAATCCCTCTCTTTTTAAAGCAAAAAAGGCGCCAGTATTATTATGAAAAATTGGGCTAGATTCAGCTATCCCTTTGGTCTTATAGGCTTGAAGAAGCACGACCCTCAATGCTTTTCTAAAGCGAGGGCTACTATCCTTGGGATTGGAGAGCTTCTGATACGCGGCGGCTAACGGAGACTGACTTATCTCTTGTTTTATGCTTTCAATCGTTTCTAAATGGAGTGGTATTGAGATGCCCAAATTTGCATACTCGCGTGCAACAAATCTATCTCTTACATGGTCTAAGTAATCCCGAAATGTAGGGGGATGAAGCAACCGACCTGACAATACACGGAATGCTTCACGAAGGTTTTCTTTGGTAATTGTTGGCTGAGGTATCCCTGGTGGAACAAAAGAATAAATTCTACGAACTACCGCTTCTATAGCACTTTCTTCGGATAGCACCGGAATTTTTTCAATTTTATAGTAACTGCCAGAAAGTGATGGATCAGTAGTGAGCTCCTGTTCCCATGCAAGAGACCCAGCAACAAGTATACCACAAGCAAGCCCGTGATGGGCCACGCGTTCTTGGAAATTCTGTAACTGTTGTAAAAATTCCAAGCTTTGTTTCTGATATGTTTCTGACTTATGGAGCCCATCTACAAACAAAAGAAACCCTTTAACATTCATGGACTTCATTGCCGCTGCCATAATCCGGATACATATGCCTATCTCATCGATTGGTTGCGAAGTGCTAACGTCTATATGGTGTGGTAACTTTTCATAGATTTGCGAAATTACTTGGTGAGTTAACTTTGCAACACTTGGTTCCGGATTCACTGAGGTTAAAATCGGAGTGATTTTACTTGCAATTCCGGAACGATATGCAATTAACTGGAAAATTGTAGTTTTCCCAGAACCAAATTCACCCAGTACAACGATAGTTTTACCTAACAGTTCACTTGGCTCGGAATCTGCTTTTTCAACGAAAGATTTTACAAAAGGAGTTTGAACGACAACGTCATCGTATTTGGCTTTGGGTATGCCAAAAAGACCTTGATTGCTAGAAAAAGGATTTCCTTCCAAGCCAAGTTCCTTCCACCACAATACGGGAGGTACGTCTTCGTGTGTAATCTCATCGTTTACATGCGATTCCATATCAAAATCAGGAGGCAAATTATCAAGTGCAGATTTTAAAGTGTCCAACGATTTTTTTTCCTCATCCAGTTCTGCTTTCATTTTTGAAAGCCTTTCTTTTTCTGCTTCAAACTCGCTTCTTATTCTATCTTCAGCTTTGGCCAATAGCTTTGCTTCTATGCCAGTTAGGTACTCTTCTTGATGCATTTTTCGCAAATCGTCGGCTGTTAGGTTGGGACTGGCACCCAGTTGAGATGTGGCAATAAGTGTATCAAGAGAACTCTCTTTTATCTCATCACGAATAAAAGGAATACCATTAATTATCTTTTTAATATTATCTATTGGCTGGTCCTTCTTTGCTTTCAAGATTTCTTTGACAACGTATTGGGCCACATCGTAGTTTGAGAAACGAGACGCAGCAGAAAGGTGGTGGCGCTCAAAAAAGGATTTGCGAAGTAGTTTTACTTCTAATTTTGTCGCGTTACGATCCGTTAACTCCTTAAGCCGCTCCCGAACAAATACTTTAAGCGCCTCTTCACGATTCATTTTGTACTCCTCCAATTCATGTCATGTTGGCACCATAACATTTGCTTTTTGGGTATATAATTCCGGATAAGGTATTGAAAGCTCGAAAAATATCCGATTTTTTGCACGAGAAACTCACAACGGAAGTTTGATAATCGCCTTGTCGTTTGGAAGCGTTGCAACGAATTCCCAGCCCTGCTCCAAGTATTTTTCAACGTCCTTCACTGGCACGATTTTCTGCTTCGCCCCGTTGTTTTCCATCACGCTTAGCAGCTTCTTTCTGATTGTCTCCTGGAACTCGTCGTCTCCCATGCCCAGCACGTCCATTTTCTCCGTGTCCTCCTTTTTGTAGCCGGCGACCAGAAGCAACTGGCGTTTGAACTCCTCCTTGATTTTATCCTCGCTCGGCGTTCCCGGTCTGGATGTCTGGATGTACTCCTGCGATCTGCGATATGCCTCTCTCATATCGTCCAAAACTTTCTGCGGGAGCTTGCCCTTGTTGGTAGTATACCTCGCCTCAATGTCCCCTTTGTGGCCCATCCAGAACTGCCTGTAGTCCCTGAGGACGAGCCCTTTCGATTCCGCAAGCATGAGCTGGGTGTCGAAGTAGGCCCGCAGGACGTATGGGCGCCACGAAAAGCCAGCTTTCCGGATCGCTCCCCTCACTGCATCCCTGACGTTCGTCTGCGAGATGAATGTCCTCATCGTTTTGAACTTTGAGGTGACGATTGGGGAATCCGGAGTGAGTTTTTCGCCCTGCCCAATCCGCTCTTCAAGCCACGCCTTGACGTACTCACACCCCTCCTCGCTCAAGAATGTGAAATATTGATGCCTTGCCTTTGACAGGTTTTTTCTAACAATAACAATGGTGGGTACATGCGCAAACTCCACCTTCTTTCCATGCAAGACCACTTCAGGCAAATCACGGATCTTTAGCCCGTCGTTGGCATGATAATCGCTGAAAACTCCCAATCTCAAGCCGCCGTGAGCAATTGATACGCATATGACTCCCGATTTTTTGTCAGCCGAAAGTAAAATGCGCTTCAGTTCCTCCTGAGTCGGGACCCGTTCTTCTGCAAGCGTGGGGGTATCCCTGGCCCCCTTGATTTTTATTTTACCCCTGATTTCTTTGTCGTTGTGGGCAATCCAGGATTTCAGGGCCTTCACGGTTGACTCGATGTAGCTGCCCGCACAGCCTTCTTTCTCGGCGTGCGAAACGTAGTCCATCAGCAGGTCACGCAGGTTTTTCTCGCTCATCGAGATCAAGCCTACCGGTGTCAATCCCCTCTCCCTGCAAAAGGCCCCCAGCCTTCTGAGGTAAACATCGGCGGTTACTTGCGAACCTCTGGCAACATTTTCGTGCCAGCGCCTCACGTCCGGATCCTCCAGCAACTTGGAGTACTTGTTCTTGAACATCATTTAATTCTTTGTTCTCTTTTAATATAAGGGTTCCGCACCCAAAAGGGTACGGGCCGGACGGGATTTGAACCCGTGTCGAAGGCTCCGGAGGCCTCCGTCCTATCCAGGCTAGACTACCGGCCCATCAGAACGTGCACGGCGGGAAAATAAGCCCTATCAGGCGCAGACCGTCCTGACCTCTGTCACTATCTTGCCCAGGGTCTCGTCCGACAGCCCGGTCGTCCCCTTCAACTCATCAATGCTGCGCTCGAGCAGGTCCTTCGCCAGCATTATCTTCGCCTGGAACAGCCTGGACTTCACCGACTCGTCAACCGACTTCAGGATGGTAACCGGGTACAGCTTCCTCTGCTCTATCAGGTTGTCAAGGCTCTCCCCTGGAGGGTACCTCCAGCCCGTGACCTTCAGGCCCACACATTTGGCGTAATTGATGGCCTCGGTCGTGCACTTCGTGTTGCTGACGAGCCAGGGCTGGTCGAAGTCATCCTTCAGATCCAGGAACCTCGCGTACGTGTACAGCGCGACCTTCAGGTCGGTGTAGACGCCGGAGGCGTTGTGGTACTTGCACTCGATCATGTAGCGCTTGCCATCTTTTTGAGCAACTATGTCTATCTCATGCTTCACACATCTCCCCTTGAGGACCTCGCCGACCTTGGTCGTGTAGCCGTAATTTTGCAGCACCTCAGCCATGAAATTTTCAAACGGGAACCCGGCGGGACCGATTGACATTACCGCCCTTTTCAAGTCATACCTGGCCGCAGATTGTGGTTCTTCTCCAAGCAAGCTGAGGGTGAGGTCCAAAATTTCTTTAGTGGTTATCCCATCGTAAACTTTCTTTTGAATCTCCTCAGCGATTTTATCTGTGAGTTCCTTCGACGCCCCTGCCTTCAAGCAGGTCCCCCTGACCTTCTCGACGTCGAACTCCTCCCGCTCACCAGACGCGCCCACCACGTACATTCTCAGCCACCAGTTCTTCACTAGCCGCGGATGGATAAATAACAGGATTAAATTATCCGTGAGAGTGGCGGGCCCGGTGGGATTTGAACCCACGACCTACAGGTCCGAAGCCTTGCGGGTGTTGCCACTTGCCGCGCCATCCAGTCTGCGCCACGGGCCCAATGGAAACTTGGCTTCGGCCCAAATAAGCGCCTATGCCGCCGGAACTGGCCCAGGCTCCGCGCCCTGCTCCACCTGCCGCTTTATGCTCCGCGCGATCTCGTCACCTATGAACGGCACCTTCGCCAGGTCCTTCTCGCCCGCCTTCTCGAGGTCGGCCAGCTTCTTGTACCCTGCCCTGAACAGGCACCGTCCGCGCACGCGCCCAATCCCCTTCAACTGCACGAGCTCGAGCAGCTCATCCTTCACTCCGTACCTGACGCGCGCCTGGATGTCCCGGAGGGGCTTCAGCGCCTGCCTCGCCTTGAAAAGCCTGGCAAGCTCGTGGGATGCGTGGAGCAGCCACTCCGCCGTGTCGGCCACCCTCCTGATGTCCCCTGCGCCAATCCCGAACTCCTCGTGGATGTCGTCCTCCTTTTTCTCTTCTATCCACGCCTGCACCATCCGGGCCGCCTTGAGCTCCGCCAGGAAACCCTCGAACTTGTCCGGCTCCTTCTGCTGGTCGGGGATGGGAACGAGCAGCTCGTCTGCATGCTTCAAGTAAATCTCCTCCATCTCCTCGAACTCCCTCTCCCTGAGATAGTACGTCCCCATGTCCGGAGTGCGGCAGACCATGTGGATGAGTGCCAGCTCCGTGGGCTTCCCCTCCGCCACGTTCTTCAAACCATCCCGGATTATCACGGCCGAAAGAGGGTCGATGTAAAGTTTTGATACGAGCTCGCCGAACTGGGTGGCCAGCAGGAGCTTCTCCTGTTTGCGTATCATGTCCTCCTTCTCCAGGAAATCAAGGACGCGCCTGACAACTTTCCCGACGTCCCTCGTACCGAACTGGTGGGCAAAGAACGTGCGCCCCATGAACTCAAGCATCTCGTCCTCGTCGCCAACGTAACCTGCAGCAATCGACGCGAGCACGTGTGTCCTAAGGGCGGGCTCTGTTGCGAGCTTTGAAGTTATGCGTTCCGGCTCCGCGCGGATGAAGTGCTCGAAAATGGCCTCGGCCTCCCTCTTCCCGCGGGCGAGCGCAACCGCCTCCCCGTACTCGTCGTACTGAGGCCTGCCAGCCCGTCCACACATCTGGTGGAATTCTAAAACCGGGATGAACACCGACCCGTACGGCTCCACGTAGCGGCGGTAGTCCCTGATGATCGTGCGGCGGGCGGGGAGGTTCACGCCAGCAGCCAGTGTCGGTGTCGCGCAAATGACCTTTATGAGGTTCTTCCTGAACGCATCCTCCACCGCCTTCCTTTGAGTGGAGTGGAGCCCCGCGTGGTGGAAAGCCGCGCCCCGCCGTATGCAGCCTGCAAGCTGACGGCAGACCCTCGTGGACTCCCCGAGCGCCCCCTCCGCCGTCCTCGCCACCTTCGCCAGGCTCTCCTTCTCCTCCTTTGAGAGACAGTTCTGGACGTACGTCGCCACGAGGTCCGCTGAAGTCTGAGCCGAGCGCCGGTTGCTCACGAACACGAGCGCCTGCCCTCCCTCCTTCACTGTGTCTATGACGAGCGCGGCGAGCTCCTCCACGTCCGCCTTCACCTTTCGCTTGCTCCCGTCGTCGAACTCTATCACTCCATTCCAGTGCACGCCTTTTTTCAGCGGAACCGGCCTCCAGTCGCTCCTGACCAGCTCCGCTCCGAGCCATTCCGCAATCTCGTCCGCATTCTTTATCGTAGCTGAGAGTGCAATCACCTGCAACTTCGGGTTCACCTGCCTGAGTCGAGCCGTGAGTATCTCCAGTGTCGGCCCACGCCCTGGGTCGTCAATCAAATGAATCTCATCTAGCACGACGACGGAGATAACGTCGGCGAGCCACTTCGCCCTGTGCCTGAGCAGAGAGTCCACCTTCTCTGAAGTGGCCACGAGTATGTCATAATGAAACAGGCGGGGGTCAACGATGTCGAGGTCCCCTGTTGAGATCCCGACCTTCACCCCGAGCTGCCCGTACTTCTGCTTGAACTCCTCGTACTTCTCGCTCGCCAGTGCTCTGAGCGGGACTATGTACAGACACTTCCCCTTCTCGTTGAGCACCGACTTCAGCATGCAGAGCTCGGCCACGAGTGTCTTCCCGCTGGCGGTCGGCACTGCCAGGACCATGTTCTTCCCGTCGAGTGCTCCCTTCTCCACAGCGTCCGCCTGCGGAGGGTAGAGTTTTTTCACGCCTGACTCCGACAGCACCTCGGCCACCTTCTCAGGTAGGCCGTACTTTTTGCAGACATCAAGCAGTTCCAAGTCCATCTCCCCGTTCAGGCCCAGTTATGCTCTGACACCATCACTCAAATATCTCTCCGCCCAAGATTCCTTTGGGAAAATGTCATCGAATGATGTGGCCGCGCGCGCTGTGCTCGACAGGATAGTGGACGGCGAGATAACTGACTTCCGGGGGCTGGCCAGGGCCAAGGTCCAGGCATGCAGGGAGTTCGGGCTGCTGAAACCGTTCAAGAACTCCGAGCTCTTGGCTGCCGCGACCGCCGATGAGAAGGCCAAGGTCCTCCCGCTTCTCAGGCTCAAGCCAGAACGCTCGATTGCTGGTGTCACCGTCATCACCGTGATGCCCAAGCCCTACCCGTGCCCAAAAGACGAGCCGTGCATCTACTGTCCCGGCGGCCCGAACTACAACACCCCTCAGTCGTACACGGGAAAGGAGCCAGCCGCCGCCAGGGCTCTGCAGTGCAACTACGACCCGTCCAAACAGGTGAAGAGCAGGATCAAACAGCTGCGCGCAATCGGACACGACGTCGACAAGGTAGAGCTGATAATGTTCGGCGGCACCCTGACCGATTATCCGCAAGATTACCTGGAGTGGTTCACGGTGCAGTGCCTGAACGCGATATCCGGGTCGAACGCCACGACCATAGCGGAAGCACAGCTGGCCGCAGAGAACGCGACCATCAGGATCAGCGACATCGCACTCGAGACCCGCCCCGACTACTGCAAAGAGCCCCACGTCGACCTCATGCTCCGCCTAGGCGCCACTCGGGTGGAGCTCGGGGTTCAGACAATCTACGACGACATCTACAAGATGGTGAACCGCGAGCACACGGTGGAGGATGTCGTGGAGGCCACGCGCATAGCTAGGGACGCAGGCTTCGCCGTGGTCTACCACTGCATGCCGAACCTTCCTGGCTCCACCTACGAACGCGACCTTGAGATGTTCAAAACAATCTTCAGCGACGAGAGGTTCAAGCCAGACGCAATCAAGATTTACCCGACCCTTGTCATGCCCGGGACGAAGCTCCACGAGATGTGGATGCAACAGGAGTACAAGCCTTACCCGTTCGAGCGCCTCGTGGACCTCATCTCTGAAGTGAAAGAGCTCGTGCCGAAATGGGTTCGCATCCAGAGGATCCAGCGCGACATCCCGGTGAACCTCATAGCCGATGGCGTGAAGCGGGGGGACCTCAGAGTTCTGGTCCAAGAGAGGATGAGACAGAAGGGAAGCCGGTGCCGGTGCATCCGCTGCCGAGAGGTCGGGCAGGTTGGTTACAAGCTCGGGTCCAAACCGAACCTTGAAGACATAGAACTCGTCACAGAGAGGTACGACGCCTCCGAAGGAGAAGAGTTGTTCCTGTCGTTCGAGGACGTGAAGCAGGATATTTTGATTGCACTCCTCAGGCTCCGGGAACCTTCCACGAAAGCTCACAGGCCCGAGACAAAGACCGAACGCTCGATGCTCGTGAGGGAGCTCCACGTCTACGGGCCGCTCGTACAGGTCGGAGAGCAACCGAAGCTCGGCGAGTGGCAGCACCGCGGCTGGGGAGAGAAGCTGCTAGAGGCGGCAGAGAGGATTTCACGCGAGGAGTTCGACGCGCGCAAGGTTATGGTGCTCGCGGGAATAGGGACGCGGAACTACTACAAGAAGTTCGGCTATGAACGAGAAGGGCCGTACGTGATGAAAAAAATCGGCTGACCCTTGTCGACTCACTTTTTGACTACCGCGCCACAGTTGGGACATCTTTTATCGCTCGGGGAGATCTTCGCCTTGCAGTACTCGCATGAGACCGGAGTCTCTTTGACAAGCAGCCCCCCCTTGAGATAAGCGTCCTCGAAGTAGCCGTCATTTACCATTCTCGCGACGTAGTTCTTCGTGGAGGCGACGTCGCTGCCCATGTGCGTCGCTATGTCGTGGACTGAAACCTCTCCCTTCTTTTTCAGAATCGGGATGACGAAATCGGAGATTTGTTTGTCGGTCGTCTTTTTCCTTTCTGCAATCGCGGTCGTCGCTGCCGTGTATTCACCTTCGTTGATGATGTCCTTCCCCTTGCGCATGGTCAGGGCCCCGGCAATGAGAAATATCAGAGCAAGCATCAAGTTGAATCCATTGAACCCCGAAATGGTTTGAGGTAAAAGGAAAAACGAAATGGCGGAAGACACCAACAGTGCCACGCCCACCAGCATGACGACAAGTCCCTTTTTCTTTGCGCTTCTCGTGGATGATGCTGAAGCAGGAGTCATTTCTTTCGCCATATGCCGTCAATACTACTTTTTACTAACTATCTTCTTTCCGCAGCTCGGGCAGAACTGGGACTTTACAGGCATGTCCTCGCCGCACTTGGGGCACTTCTTCGTCTTCTGAGCGGAGATCGCTCCACCACAGCTCGGGCAGAACTTTGAAGTAGACGGGACCTGGGTGTTGCACTCAGGGCAGATGACCAACGGCGCCGCAGGCGCAGCCTGACCCGCCGGCTGCTGGAAGAGCGGGGGGATTATCATCATCCCAGCCCCGAGACCCGCCCCCTGGGACTTCCCTAGCTCCTTCGCCGACTCCTTCACGGTCTCCATCCTAAGAACTTCAGATGGCGCGACTTGGCCGGACTTCATGTAGAACAACCTCTCCCTGTACTCTGGCTCGGTGTCTATGCCCTCGAACTTCAGGTCTATGAGCTCCATCCCCAGCCTCTTGAAGGCGTCGAGAAGGTTCGCCTTGACCGTCATGGATGTCTCGTCAAGTTTTGTAAACACAGTCACCAGGTCATACTGGGACAGCTCGTCGATCATCTTCTCATTGACGAAGCCCCTCAGGAACTCGTTGACGTCGACGGTGTGGAACGCCCCCTGCCCTCCGACGACCTCGTTCACGAATAGCGACGGGCTTTCTATCTTGAACCAGAAGGCGCCGTGGGCCATCAAGGGCGCCAGCTCCGTCGTCTGAGCCCTCATCCCGTACTTCCCGTCGAACTGCTTTGTCGCCACGTACACGACCATGCACTTGAAAGGGGTGTCCTTGTACCCCGCCAGCCTCGTGAGGAACTTACCAATCAGAGGAAGATTTCTGGTTGTGAGGGTGTGCCTTCCGGGGCCCAGGACATCGTATGCCTTCCCGTCCCTGAAGAATACGGCCGCCTCCATCTCCCTGACGACCACCTGCGCTCCCCAAGTGATGTTCTCGTCTGGGTACTTCCACACTATATCGCTCGCTCCGGGACTCGCCCACTCTATGACCTGCGGCATTACAACTCAACCCCCATTATCACTTCTTTCCTCTCGTTGAACGTCTCCTCCAGTCCAGTTATCCCACCTAGAAGGTTGTCCAGGTAGCCACGCACGCTCTCCAGCTTCCCGCCATAGACGTCCGCCTTGAACTTCTTGACGCTGCCCTCGACCACCTTGGCGCTGTCCAGAAGCTTGGTGTCGAAGTCTATCATGTTGTCGAGGTCGTCCTCCTTGATCTTGACGGCGTTGAAGAATCCTGCGTACCCGTACGGCGCGTGATTTATCAGCTCCGTCACCCTGTCAAACTTCGCAATCAGGCGGTCTGTCTCCTGCAGGACATCCGTCTGTTTCTTTATGACGAGCTGCTGGAATATCTCTCTCATGCTCGACTTTGAATCAGAAAGTCTCTTGGCGATGTTGTCCCTGATGAGCTTGTCAGCCTCGCGCCTCATCTCCTTCAGCTTGTACCCCCTGAACCCGGGGATTGCTAGCGAGACCTTCTCGAGCAGTGCCTTCTCGCTTTCGACCTTCTTGAGAGGTGGCGCCATCTTTGACCCATTTTAAGAGGGAGAGGGGTTTTATTAAGCTATTCAAGGGGTTCGTCTCATTCAAATGCTGGCGCGCCACGCAGTCTGATTTAAAAAGGATTTTATCCCGCTCACCAATACTTGTGAGTAAAGGAGGGTCCGATGCATGGCAGTGTGTAGCGTTTGCGGCAAGGGGATAGGATGGGGCCAAGGAGTGTCCTGCGTCCAGTGCGGCAAAAAAGTACATGGTTCCTGCACGCCTGTCCTGAAAAACAGCGGCGCACATGTCGATTTCTGCTCTTACGACTGCGCGGTGGCTCTGGCCTCTGAAGCGGGCTTCTCCTGGGAGACGGATGTCGGGCTTTACCATTTGAAAGCCAAGAATGTCCTGTATAAATTCCCGAACGGTGTGGAGATACTGCCTCGATTCCCCGACAGTCAGATTCCAGATGGAGAGATAATGCTGCCTCTTATATATGGCAGGTTCCCTGGAGGCAAACTCCCCAAAGGAGTGGAGATACTGGATTCTGCCAGTAAACCGTTCCAGTTCTACTATCTGGAGTTCGTGTTTTTCATCTCTGAAGCGCTGTCAAAGTGCTCCGACGGCTGCTTCAAGTCGGCGGTACCGATTCTAGTCGCTCGAAAATCAAAAACAATCCTGCTGGCATGCATGGGGATGTCGCCCCATAAAAGAAACGCAGTGCTTGCGGAAGCCTACTTCGGGGGCAAGTTTGACAAGGATGTCTTCGCATCACTCAACTACAGCTTTGCGAATTTCAGCCAATTCCTGGAAGCCAAGGAAGCTGAGACTGCAGGAAGATACGAAGATGCCGCCAAGATATTCGAAGGCATTGGCATGTCCGGTGATGCGGGAAGGACCAGAGGCCGCGGCCGGAGGGTCGTCACGGTGGACTTGAATGATCTTATCCGCCAGCTCAAGGAAGGCACAGTCTACAGGTGTCCCACGTGCGGTGGTAAGATCAAGATAAGCAGCTCAACCCAAGCATCCCAACTCTCGAAGTGTGAATATTGTGGCAACGTGCTGAGAACAGACGACCTGACCAAGTTCATCAACGATATCTTGAAAAACATCTGACTTTGCCGCCCCATGCATCGCCTCGAATTATCTAAGCTAATTGGGCGCTAAGTGAAAAGCCAAACGCTTATAGGAGCCCCATTTTCAATCTATTGCTGTTCTAAAAAAACTCGATTTTTATCTGCTCAGCTTTGCCCCGCAGTTGGAACACCTTTGAGCTTCAACGGGTATGAGGGCGCCGCAGTACTTGCACGGCACCTTGATGACCTCCTTTACCGTGACCTGGCCTGCGGGCGGGGCCACCTGACCGTACGGCGCGAACGCGACGTTGAAGATGGACTCCTGTGTCTTGTCAGGCCTCCCCTTGACGGCCACCACTCCTTTCGCTCTCCTCTCGATCACTCCGTTCGGCATCGTCGGCCTCAACGGCGGGACGTTGAAGGTGAACGGTAAAGTCTCCTTCATCCCCTTCGTCACGTCTAACGGACCGGAGACCCTGACGTTCTCTGAGTGCAGGTAGTTGACGCGCGTTTCCATCGTCTGGTAGGTGCGCCCCCCTGAACTCCTCCAGGTCGGGGCTTGGTAAGTTTCCGTAACTCTGACTTCCAACCTGATCTCGTCTGCATGAACTGTCTCGTCCGATTCTACGTACACGTTGCCTGTGACCTCCTCACCCTCCGCAAACGTGGACTTGTCGAACCTGACAGTCACTTTCACATTTATCGGGTTCAGCCTGTCAAATAGTCCCATCTTACTCCCATCTGAAAACTTGCCACATGCTTAAAAAGGATTCTCTGGCAATCACTATTGAGAAAAATGCCTAAAGCTGGGACAATTGGGGCCGTGTCGCTTGGGTTTCTCCTGGTGGCATGCGGGGTCGCGATTCTGGCATACTTCGCCAACCTCATAACAATGTGGGAGACGCTCCCACTCATCGCAATCCTCAGCGGGATCTGGATGTTGATCTTGGCGGGCGTCGGTAGCACATCAAAGTCGAAATACGGGATGGACCCTTTCTTCGTCGGGGGCTGGGGAGCGGTACTCTTGGGCGGCGGGCTCTCGTGGCTTTTGCTCGCCAGGATTTCGTACATCGCGGCCATCGCGTCGTTCTTGATTATTCTGGGCATCATCGGCGCCGTCGCTGGAACTCGAGCTTGAACAAAGCTACTCTTTATGCCAAACCCTCCTGAAGTATTGGTAACATGCCACGACCGCTCAACTTGATAGTGCTTGGCACAGCCGGGGCAGGCAAGAGCACGCTGGTCGGGACCTTCGGCAAGTGGATCGGGAGAAACACCGACGAGAAAGTCGCGTACGTGAACCTTGACCCTGGCTGCGATTTTGTCCCGTTCAAGCCGGATTTCGATGTCCGCGATTACTTCACGATCTCTAAAATCATGCACGACGAGAAGCTCGGGCCCAACGGGGCGATGGTCCGGGCGTCGGAGCTGTTGGAGAAAAAATCAAAACTTCTCTCAAACAGAATAAACGGCATCAAATCAGACATCAGGCTCATAGACACCCCGGGACAAATGGAAGTCTTTCTCTTCCACGGCGGACCGGAGATAACGAAGCTTGTGAAAGGGACGACGGTTTCACTTTTCCTGACGGACGCTGAGCTGGCTGCAAAACCGTCTGGTTTTGTGCTCGCGCGCCTGCTTGGGCTGGCCACTGGTCTCAGGCTTGGCGTGCCGGCGATAGGCGTCCTGAACAAAGTGGACTTGGTCAAGGGAAAAATGAAAACAATCGACCGCATGCTGGCAGACGCTGGATTTCTAGAAAACGGTATTCCAAAGGAGAGTTCCGGCTTGTCGGCGGACCTTGCGCTGGAAATCTCGGAGGTGCTTTCCAAGCTTCTCCCCGCCGCAAGGCTCGTGAAGACGAGTGCAGGAACGGGTGACGGCATGCGAGAACTTTACGACATCGTCCACGAGGTCTTCTGCACATGCGGGGACCTCACTTGAGCAATTTTGGTGGGGCCGCCGAG